>OLGE01000343.1_pt1 | contig 57276 bp, 46 predicted proteins | sample 1605151 | NCBI WGS metagenome assembly OLGE01 (sample SAMEA3888912, study PRJEB22519) | human gut metagenome | biome: human gut; feature: human-associated habitat; material: faeces | place: Denmark | collected 2010
GCTAAATCATTACCTCTGTTGAGGTGAAAAACTCATAAATAGTTCATTTTTAGCTATTCGGCTGATTTTAGCGTAATTTTGTAAGAAAATGAATAGATTTAATAACAGGTTCGGTCTTTTCAAGGTTTTCATGCTTGCCTTTGTCATGCTCGTTGGCGTGGCTTGCATTGGTTTTGCCGCCCCGCAGTCTGCCGATTCGGTAGCCGCTTCTGCCCCCGGTGCCGCAGCTCCGGCAGCTGTCAATGACGACATGGAGGCGGCTATGGCCGACAGCGAGGACTTCCTTGCCGAGGAGGACAATGGCGGATTGCACCAGGTGTTGAAGACAAAGTTCATCGAGGGCAACGCCTCGTTCATGTCGCTTGTGGCTCTCGCCCTTGTCCTCGGTCTGGCTTTCTGCATCGAGCGCATCATCTATCTCAGTCTGTCGGAGATTGATGCCAAGCGTTTCGTCGCCGACCTTGACGACAAGATAAGCCGCAACGACATTGAAGGCGCGCTCGCCCAGTGCCGCGACACGCGCGGTCCGGTGGCTTCCCTCTGCTACGAAGGGCTGCAACGCGCCGGTGCCGACCTCGCCGACATAGAGCGTTCCGTGGCTGCCTACGGCACGGTGCAGGCGGCGAAGCTTGAGAAAGGTTGCTCGTGGATTACGCTTTTTATCGCAATGGCTCCCTCGCTGGGATTCCTCGGCACGGTGATAGGCATGGTGATGGCGTTTGAACAGATTCAGATGGCAGGCGACATAAATCCCACAATCGTGGCTGCCGGCATGAAGGTGGCACTCATCACCACCATCTTCGGAATCATCGTCGCCCTCATCCTGCAACTCTTCTATAACTATATACTCTCGAAAGTCGATCATCTCACGGCGCAGATGGAGGAGAGCGCGATATGTCTGCTCGACTCACTGCTGAAATACAAACAGGCAAAATGATGAAGTCAAAGACACGTAAACAGTCCGCCGAGCGCATATCGCAAGCCGTGCTTTATGCCGTTGTGGGTCTGGCGGTGGTGGTGTTCGCCCTCTTCCGCTTCGTGGGCTACGACACTCCCTATTACGACAACCCTGAGCTCAACGCCCCGTTGCTCACCGATGTGCTCGTGGGCTTCATGTCGCTGCTCACCCTTGCCGCCGTCATCATAGTGCTGTGGGCGGCTTGTCGCAGCTTCGGCAAGAACCGCAGCGCCGCCAAGGTGGTGAACGGAATACATGCGGCACGCCTCGCCCGTATCGTCGTGGCGTTGGTGGTGCTCACGCTTGCCGCCACGTTCATGCTCGGTTCCACACATACCATAACCGTCAATGGCGAGGCTTATGCCGACGCTTTCTGGTTGCGCACGGCGGCAATGTTCGTCGATTCGTCGCTGCTGCTCATAGCCGTGGCTGTGGGTGCGGTGGTGTTCGGAACCACACGAAGCGTAAGGAAAGACAAAAGAAAACGATAACAATGCTCATAAAACGCCGACAACACAGAGTTCCCGAACTCAATACCACTTCCACTGCCGACATCTCATTCATGTTGCTCATATTCTTTCTTGTGACGACATCGATGGATATCGACCGCGGACTCGTGCGTATGCTTCCGCCAGCCGACGATGACACTGCTGAAGAGCAGCCTCCGCTGAAGGTGAGCAAGGAGAATACGATGGAGTTTGTCGTTATGCCCGGAGCCCGTATCACGCTCGACGGCAAGGCGGTGGCGATGGAGTCGCTGCGCAGCGAGGTCGCCGCTTTTGTCAGAACACGTGGCAAGGAGCATCTTATATATGTCGATGCGCGCCCCACGGCAAGCTACGACACCTATTTCAGATTGCAGAACGAGATAATGGCAGCCTACTCCCTCGTGCGCAATGAAGCTGCCCTGCGGCGTTTCGGCAAGGCTTATATGCGTTGCAGCGAAGAGCAGAAGGACGTCGTGCGCGACCTTTATCCGCAGCGCATCAGCGAGACTTACGACACCGGCGAGGAGGAAGGAGGCACACAATGATACTCCGCAACCGCGCCGGCCGCACCGTACCCGTGCTCAATACGGCATCGCTTCCCGACCTCATCTTCACCGTTCTCTTCTTCTTTATGGTGGCGACACACATGCGGACGGTGACGCTCAAGGTGAAATACACCGTTCCGCAGGGTACGGAGGTGACGCGACTCACGCGCAAGTCGGCGGTGACCTACATCTATATCGGGCGTAAGGGCGACGCTTACTGCGTGCAGATGAACGACAGAATAGTGCCGACCGCCGAGATAGCGAGCCTGCTTGCGGCAGAAAAGCAGCGTATGCAGGACGACGACCGCCAGCGGATGACCGTCTCGGTAAAGGCCGACCGCAACGCACCTATGCGCCTTGTCACCGAAGTGAAGATAGCGTTGCGGCGCGCCAATGTGCGCAAAATAAGCTATTCGGCAGAGAAACCAGGCAGACAAAATGCGAAAAAATGATATAAATATTTGCTGTTTTCGTCAATTTTGTTGTACCTTTGTTGTCTAATCTAAATTTTTTAAATTACAGAATGGCACATCACAGCTTAGATTTGCTCGATAAGAAAATACTCAAACTCATTGCCGAAGACGCCAGAATCCCATTCCTTGAGGTGGCACGTTCGTGCAATGTCAGTGGAGCGGCAATCCATCAGCGAATCCAGAAACTCACTAATTTGGGAATCCTTAAGGGTTCGCAGTTTATCATCAACCCTGAGAAAGTGGGCTACGAAACCTGTGCCTACATCGGACTCTACTTGCAGAATCCTGCCAAATTCGACGATGTTGTTGAGGAGTTGCGCAGCATTCCGGAGGTGGTGGAGTGTCATTACACCACCGGCGGGTTCGATATGTTCATAAAGATCTACGCCCGTAACAACCATCATCTGCTCAATGTCATTCACGACAAGCTGCAGCCTTTGGGTCTGTCGCGCAGTGAAACCATCATTTCCTTCAACGCTGCCATCAACCGTCAGGTGCCCATTGATGCGCTTCCGGTGGACGACGACGATGAGGACGACTTGGATTACGGCGACTGAATGCGTGCAGCAGGAGCGTGAATCCTGCTGAATTATAGTATAAGGAATGGCGGTGTTTCAAAACGGAAGATAGCAGAAGTTGTCGGAAGTTAATCTGCCTGCGGCGTATTGAAGATAACGGACATTAGCATAACTTGTTTAAAGATTATGCTAATGTCCGTTATCTTATTTTAACCCCAAATCGGTCATGTCGGACTTGCCGCCCGACTTTCTGCCTTTCTGTTGCTGTCTGCTTACTTTTCGTAATCCACGAACGCATAGCGTTGGTGGTGTTTCTCATCGGTTTCGTGCTCTTCTCGCCACACTTCATGCCAGTTGTCGTAGGCAGGGAAGTAGCAGTCGGCGGCTGAAGGCGTGTCGTCTATCTCGGTGAGACAAAGGCGGTCGGCAAAGTCGAGGGCCTGGTTGTAGATGCTTGCGCCACCTATTATATATATATCCTCATCCTTTTTGCAGCTTGCGAGGGCTTCCTGTAGCGACGGGTAGCAGTCGCATCCAGGAAATTCCGTCTGTGTGCGGCTCACCACCACATTGCGTCGGTTGGGCAGTGCGCCCTTCGGCAGCGACTCGAACGTGTTGCGTCCCATGATAATCGTATGTCCCGTGGTGAGTGCCTTGAAGCGTTTCAGGTCGTTGGGGAGCCAATACAGCAGTTTGTTCTGGTAGCCTATGGCACGGTTTTGTGCCACGGCGGCGATGATGGTAACCATATATTGAAGTTTCGTTTTTTTGAGTTTATTTGTTTCTTACGCTTTGCTTACAGTTCTTACACGCTCACTGTCGCAGCGATGTGAGGCCACGGGTCGTAGTCTTCGAGTTCGAAATCCTCGTAGCGGAAGCTGAAAAGGTCCTTCACATCGGGGTTTATTTTCATGCGTGGGAGCTTGCGTGGGGTGCGTGTGAGTTGCAGTTGCGCCTGTTCCAGGTGGTTAAGATAGAGGTGTGTGTCGCCCGTTGTGTGTATGAATTCGCCCGGTTGCAGTCCGGTCACCTGTGCCATCATTTGCAGAAGCAGTGCGTATGAGGCTATGTTGAATGGTACTCCGAGGAAAGTGTCGGCACTTCTCTGGTAGAGTTGCAGCGATAGCCGGCCGTCGGCAACGTAGAACTGGAACAGACAGTGGCATGGTGGGAGTGCCATCTTCTCCACTTCGGCTGGGTTCCATGCCGTCACCATCATGCGGCGCGAGTCGGGATGGTGCTTTATCAGGTCGAGCACGTTCTGTATCTGGTCTATTGTGCCGCCTTTGTAGTCGGGCCATGAACGCCACTGGTGTCCGTAAACGGGTCCGAGGTCGCCGTTTTCGTCAGCCCATTCGTTCCATATCCGCACGCCGTGTTCCTGCAAGTACTTCACGTTGGTGTCGCCGCGGAGAAACCACAGCAGTTCGTATATGATTGATTTCAGGTGCAGTTTCTTTGTCGTGAGAAGCGGAAAACCCTCCGAGAGGTCGAATCTCATCTGGTGTCCGAACACGCTTTTTGTGCCTGTTCCGGTGCGGTCGGTCTTTGTAGCGCCCTCGTCGAGGATGCGTTTGAGGAGTGAAAGGTATTGTTGCATATCGGGTTATTGTTGTTTTTTACGTTCTATCACTATCGGGCGGTCGGTCTCTGCGGGTGTGTGCGAGCTTTTTATGCACCACTCTTTTGGGTAGAGATTGTTCGCCCGGTTGCCTATGTTCTTTTCAAATCCTATCGGTGCGCCGTCGTAGGTGAGCAGCACGAGTCCGCGCGGAGTGTCCTGCGGCAGTGCCACTGCCTCTTTGCGCAGATAGGCAAGGGCTTCGGCGTAGCCCGTTTCCACGCGTGGAAAGGCTTCTGTGGCAAGGCGTCGCGACAGCGCAAGCGACTGGCTTGGAACGATGTCCTTACCCTTCAGCGTGCCGAGGCACACTCCGGCGTGCATTATTTTCAGTGTGGCGGCAGCGGTGTCGTAGTCGTCGGCCCATCGTGAGGGTATGGCAAAGATGTCGTCGCCGCACTTGCGTTGGCAGAAGTCCTGCTGTCCTTGCAGCGTGTTTCCGGCGAAGACGGGTGGCAGGGTGCTGTCCTTGCGTTCGGTTTTTCCGCCTTTCTGCTTCTTTTTTTTCTTCGCTTTTGAGTCGGTAAGAGTCTCGCCGGTGCTCTCGCCGTGCTTGCGCAGCACTGCCATGAAGAGTCCTTCGCCACGGCTTATGCCCGGCATGAAGCGGCAGACGGGATTCTCTCCTGTCATTGCCGGCGTGATGTTCCATTCCTTTTCCGTAGGTACGGCAATCGCATCGGCACCGAGTTCGCTGGCTATCCATGCCACATTCTCCTCGTTTTCGTGTGCGTTGAATGTGCAGGTGGAGTAGAATAGCAGTCCGCCGGGCTTCAGGCAGTCCCAGATGTCGGTGATAATCTCACGCTGTAGCCGCCGGCAGTTCTCCACATTCTGTGTGCTCCATTCCTCCCGCGCCCCCTCGTCCTTGCGAAACATTCCCTCGCCTGAACACGGGACATCGGCAAGAATGGCATCGAATGTCATTTCCGCCTTGCGGTAGTCGCGTGGATAATTGTTGGTGACGACCACATCTTCGTGTCCGAACTTCTGAATGTTTTCGCTCAGAATCTGTGCTCTGGTGCGCATCGGTTCGTTGGAGAACAGCAGGCTGCCTTCGGGTAGTGCCGCCCTTAACGCCGTCGATTTGCCGCCGGGAGCTGCGCAGAGGTCGAGCATACGCACGGGTGTGTGGATGAAGGTCTGAACTGCATGATGTATGAACATCGACGCCGCTTCCTGCACATAATACATTCCTGCATGGAGTAGAGGGTCGAAGGTGAAGTTGGGGCGTGCCTTCAGATAGCGTCCCGTGGGGCTGCACCAAGGCACAGCGGTGTCGGCAACGGCAGCCGAAGCATCGTAGCCGGCGGCCTTGAACGGGTTGAGGCGTATGCTTGTGGGGCAGTCGTCGGAGTCGAGTCCCTCTGCAAGTCGTGCGTAGAGAGTCTCGCCCAGCAGTCGGCGCGTGTATTCTGTGAATTGTGATGGCAGGTTCATGTCTTGTTCGTGAAGTGAGCATGCGGCTGCAAGAGAGCCGGCATGCGGGGTGTGGATATGTTTTGCAAATTTAGCCAAAAATCCCGAATTACCGTAGATTAGATGTGGATGAAAAGGAAAAAAATGCGCCTGTCGGCACGTTCCGGCACACCCCGTTTGCAAACAAGCCTTGTTTACACTCAAAACAAGCCTTGTTTACACTCAAAAGAAGCCTTGTTTGGAAGCAAAAGAAGCCTTGTTTGAAAATCATTGAAAATGTGCTTGAAAACATGGTGAATTCCGCACGAATAATGACGGCTGGTTTATTGCAAGTAAAAAAATCATTACCTTTGCAACTATCAGGGCGCCGTTTGCGTCAAACTTAATGAAAACTGATAAGGACGGAAGTTTTGCGGGTCCTCAGGCTCATTTGCAGCCGCGGCTACGGAACTTGCGGAACATGAACAGAAAAAATACATCACAACATGATAAAGCAGATTCTCATATCTCTCGCAATGGTTGCCGCAGCCGGCACCAACGCAACGGTAAATGCGCAGCAGCACACAGCTGCCGTAAGAGCGGCAGTGGCTGACAGCACGCATAGGAAGTCGGAAACAGTGAAGCATGCGAAAACAGTCGCCCCACAGACGGTGAAGAGCAAAGTGGCGGAAACGAAGAAGGCGGTAGCCAATGCGCACAAGACTGCCGCACAACGCCGCCTTGAAGAGAACAAGCGTCGCCTTGAAGAGGACAAACGCCGCCTTGAAGAGGAGAACCGCCGTCTTGAACGCGAGCAGGAACAGCTTGAAAAAGAATCGGAAAACCTTGGCGCTGCGATGGAAGACGTTGCTGACGGCGATGATGGCATGGAGGCGTATTCAGACACTTCTTCGACATCAAGTAGCGGATATGGCGGCGGCAACATCTCCGTAGATGACTCCAACCGCTACAACCCCGCACGCTTCACCGACCCGTTCTCATGGATTGCATTCATGTGTACGTCGAGTTTCTGGGGCGTTCTGCTCACCATCTTCGTCATGGTGCTGATATTCCTCTTCTTAGCCATGCCCTTCATCCTCCTTATTGTGATTGTGCGCTATCTGGTGCGCCGTCATAACGACCGTGTGCGTCTGGCGGAAATGGCGATGAAGCAGGGTCGTCCGCTCGACGAGATAAAGATGGGTATGAACCGCAAGCCGCGTTCGTATATGTGGCGCAGGGGTGTGAGAAACCTGTCGCTCGGTGTAGGTTTGGTCTTCTTCTTCTGGTGTCTTGGTGCTGAACCGCTTGTCGGCATAGGCGGACTCGTGGCATGTATGGGTGCGGGACAGATGTTCATGGCACGCAACCGGTACGACGCGAAACCCGAAGACAAGCCTTTCGGCGACGGCGACTTCTTTGCCGACGACTTGCAGGACAATACCGCCGACGACATATTCGGACCGAAGGACACTGCCGGCAAACCGGCGGAGAACGATAATGAGGAAACGCAGGGACGCGACTCTGTGAAGGAATGAAAACTGAAATCTCTTGATGAACTCTCTCGATGATAATAAACTTGTCACACAGGCGGCTGTGTTTCACAACAGGCAGGCTTTCGGCCGCCTCGTTGTGAAATACCAGTCGCCCCTAAGGCGTTTCTTCCTTCACCAGACGGCGGGGGATGAAGCGTTGAGCGACGACCTCGCGCAGGAGACATTCATCAAGGCTTATACGAATATAGGGAAGTTTCGTGGCACGGCGGCGTTCTCATCATGGCTCTACCGCATCGCCTGCAATGTGTTCTACGACTATGTGCGTAGGCAGCGGCCCACCGCCGATATTGATTCGGGCGAGGCGTTGCATCTGGGTGCAAACGGGGCCGAGCACGGGCTGGGCATGGACATCTGCAATGCAATGCGGTGTCTCTCGGACAGGGAACGCATCTGCATAACGCTGCAACTCGTGGACGGTTACCCCATCGACGAGATAGCGCAGATAACGGGACTGGCTGACGGAACGGTGAAATCGCACCTGTTCAGGGGAAAACAGAAACTGACGGAATATCTAAAAAAGAACGGTTATGACAGAAAAAGACAATGATGTGTTGCAGGAAAAAATGGTGGACGAAGAACTCCTGACCGCTTTCTTCGCACCGAGCCGCCACATGCAGATGGCCGACGGCGGCTTCACGGGGCGTGTGATGAGGCGCATACCTGAGGCAATGCCGGTGCGCCAGCGTCTGGCTTACTCCTTGTGGACACTGCTGTGTACAGCGGCATGCCTTGCAGTGTTCTTCGTAACCGACGGCGTGGCATTGTTGAAAGAAAGCTTCGGCAGCATTCTTGGCAGCGTGTCAGCAGCAGTGTCGCAGACGGTTGCCAAGGTCGATTTGTCGGCACTCCTGCCGGCTTCCCTTCCCGAAAACGCACTCTACACTGCGCCTCTTATGGTGGTGGGACTGCTTACTGTCATCGGATTTGTGGGACTCTACGGCGTGATGCAGTCGGAGTAAGGGTGCCGCAGACGGTGCCAGCGGTGATTCCGCTTGGCGTTTTTATATAATGATTTGAGCAAGCGGCAGAAGGTCGGGGGTGAAAAAAGGAGTTATCGGAAGTTAGGCTTCGCCGGAAGTTAAACGGAAGATAACGGACAATAGTACAACTTGTTGAAAGATAGTGCTAATGTCCGTTATCTTCCATCCGCCGCAGGCGGATTAACTTCCTTCTAACTTCCGATAACTCCTGTTTTCGTCTCTTCTTAAACCGTCATTCTATGAATATGTCGTAGTCGTCGGTCTGCTTGTCGTTGTCCTTGTCGTCGGTTGCCGACGACGCCTTTACAGCTTCCTTCTTCAGCTTTCCGTTCTCGTCGAACATTCCGTAAGTGGTGCGCAGCACGATGAACTCGGTGCGTCGGTTGAGCTGATTGCATATTTCCTGCTTGTCGTTGTCAAGTTTTTTGATGAACTCTTCGGTCAGCACATCGTCCTCTTTAAGCCACGGATACTTCTCGGTGAGCTTCTTGCGCACGGTCTTAGGCTTGTCCTTTCCGTAGCCGACGGGCGAGAGACGGTCGCGTGAGATGCCTTTCTGCGTGAGATATTCCACCACCGATTCGGCACGGCGCTGTGCCAGCAGCTTGTTGTATTCGGCAGAACCCTTGTAGTCGCAGTGTGCCGACAGCTCTATGGTGACATTGGGATTCTCGTTGAGCAACTTCACAAGTTCGTCGAGAGCCGCGGTGGATTCGGGGCGGAGCGTGGCTTTGTCGAAGTCGTAGAAGATGTTGTCGATGAGCACCGGGGCTGTGATTGAGGCCAGGGGGAACTGCAATACATACTCCTCCGACTTGTCGGTGACGGGTGCTTTCAGTTCCTCCTTGTGGTTGAGGAACCCCTTGCAGGTGGCGAGGAAGATGTAATCGACATCGGGGCGTATCACCTCTTCAAACGAACCGTCGCCCTTCACGCTGAGTTTCTTGTTGGTTCCGTCGCTGCCCACCATATAGACCTGCGCCGAAGGAAGCTCGTAGCCGTCCTGTTCGTACACCCATCCTTTCACGTTCTGTATTATTTCGGGGTTCTCGAAACTATATATGTGGTCCCAGCCGCGGCCGTCGTTGCGGTTCGACGAGAAGTAGCCTCGGTTGTGTACACCCTCGAATGTCATGCCGAAGTCGTCGCCCTGCGAGTTGAGCGGATAGCCGGGATGGCTGAGATGATACTTGCCGTCCCTGCCCACGGAGGCTATGAAAATGTCGAGTCCGCCCATGCCGGGATGCCCGTCGCTTGAAAAATAGAGGTCGCCGTTGGGTCGGAATGTCGGGAACGATTCGTTGCCCGGAGTGTTGATGGGTGCGCCGAGGTTCTCCACGCCGCCCAGTCCGGCCTCGGTCAGGCGCACGCGCCAGATGTCGAGACCTCCCATTCCGCCGGGCATGTCGCTTGTGAAGTAGAGCCACTGTCCGTCGGGCGAGACGGCAGGATGGGCATAAGCCGAGAGCGTGTCGCGTGTTATCTCCACCACAGAGGGCTTTCCCCATGCGGCATCGGAGCGGTTGGAGGTGGCAATCTTGGCGTAGCGGGGATAGGAAGGGTCGGTGAGACATTGCGTGAGATACATTGTCCGGCTGTCGGGGGTGAAGCAGGCGGCACCCTCATCGGCATCGGTATTGAGTCCGCCGGACACAGGTTCGGGTCGGCTCCAGTGTCCCTTGTCGTCCTTCTGTGAGTGGAATATGTCGGCATTCTTCGTTCCCGTTATGCCGCTGAGTTCGTTGCCTTGCGCCTCGTTGCGTGTGGATGAGAAGTAGATGTGCTCGTGCTGGTCGCCAAAGAGCATGGGAGAGTAGTCGGAACGGCGCGAGTTGAACATGTCCATCCGTTTCACAGTGTAGCGCGAACCTTGCTCTTTCCAGCGTGGGGCGTTCCTTGCCGAAGTCAGACCGTTCTTTGCCAGAGTCCTTGCGGCGTCGGCGTTGAGGGTGATGCCCCATGGTTTGCCGTCGGCTTCGTCGTAGGCTCCGTTGTCGAGGGAGTCGAGCACCTCGCGAAACAGTTCTTCCGCCTGTTTGTAGGCACCGCTCTTCAGAAGCTGACGGGCATAGCAGAGGCGGTCGGTGGTGGTGGCTTTGTCGTAGCGTATGGCGTTGCCGTAAGCAGCCAGAGCCTTCTGTGTGGCGTTTATGCGCTCGTTGCAGTGGGCGATTTTCACGGCTATCTCTCCGCGGCGGGCCTTGTCCTTGGGCGAAGTCTTTGAGTAGGCTTGCTTGAACTGCGATGCTGCATCGTAATATTCACCTATGGCGAGGTATTTTTCGCCTTTCTTCAGATTCTTGTCGGAGCCGCATGCGGCTGCGGTCATTGCGAGAATGGCAATGACAGCGAGTGTGATGTATGATGAAAATGGCTTTTTCACGTTGCTTTTTGTTTGGGGGTTATTGTTGTATGAGGTTGCTTTTGCTGTGTCACTAAGCCTTGTCTGGGTTCTGCGGCGTTGCCGTTGTGGAGTCGAAACTGATGCGGTAGTTGCATCCGTTGCGCCAGTTGCTGCATCCGTAGGCAGTCTTTCCTTTTATTATTGTGCCTTTGCCGCAGACGGGACATACGGTGCCTATGATGGAATCGGAGGCTGCCGGCTGCGCGGCGGGTGCTGCTTTGGGCTTTGATGGAGTCTTGGGCGAGGGCTTGGCAACCTTCTTCTTCGTCTTCTTCTTGAGGTCTTCGTCGGTGGTAACGGTCACATGGCGGTTGCTGTTGTCGCGTAATACGTCATAGACAATCTCCGTTATCTGCTGTTTCAACTCGCTGATGAACTCGGCGGCGTCGTATTTCTGGTGCTCTATGTCGCGGAGTTTCTTCTCCCAGATGCCGGTGAGTTCGCAGCTTTTGAGCAGTTCTTCGTGTATGGTGTCTATGAGTTCTATACCCGTCGGGGTGGCTATGAGGTTCTTTCGCTCACGCTTTATGTAATGACGCTTGAAGAGAGTCTCGATGATTCCGGCTCTTGACGACGGGCGACCGATGCCGTTCTCTTTCAAGGCGGCACGCAGAGTCTCGTCCTCAACGAACTTGCCGGCGGTCTCCATGGCTCTCAGCAGGGTGGCTTCGGTATAGTATTTCGGCGGTGTTGTGGTCTTCTCTGTCAGCGTTGGAGTGTGCGGTCCGCTCTCACCTTTTGTGAATGAGGGGAGCGTGCGCTCTTCGTCGCCTTTCTTTTCTTCGTCGTCGGGAGCGTTTTGCTGCTGTTGCGCAGTGGTGTCGGTGGGTTGGGCATAGACGAAACGCCATCCCTGCGAGAGGATTTCCTTACCCGTTGTCTTGAATTCCACATCTTCAACCTTGCCGAGAACGGTGGTGGTGGAGAACTTACAGTCGGGGTAGAAGACGGCAATGAAGCGTCGGGCGATGAGATCATAAACATGGCGTTCAAGGTCGGTGAGACTTGTTGCCGGCACGCCGGTGGGGATGATGGCGTGGTGGTCGGTCACCTTTGAAGTGTCGAACACGCGTTTCGGCTTGATGAGTTTCTTGCCACGGAGGGGCGTAAGAAGCTGTTCGTAGCCGCGCAGACCGTTGAGTATGCTTCCGCACTTGGGGTAGATGTCGTCGCTTAGGAATTGCGTATCGACACGCGGATAGGTGGTCAGCTTGCGTTCGTAAAGTGTCTGGATGATGTTGAGGGTGGTTTCGGCACTCAGCGAGAATTTGCGGTTGCATTCCACTTGCAGTGATGTGAGGTCGAAAAGGCGTGGTGGCGCTTCCGTACCGTTCTTTTTTGACACGGAAGTGATGGTGAATGGTTTGTCGGCAATGGTGGAAAAGGCCTGTTCGCCTTCTTCCTTTGAGGTGAACTTGCCTTTCGTTGCGGTGAAAGTGGTGTCGCGGTAGATGGTGGCGAGCGCCCAATAAGGTTCCGGAACGAAACTGTCAATTTCCTTCTGGCGGTTTACAATGAGTGCAAGGGTAGGGGTCTGCACGCGTCCGATGGACAGCACTTGGCGGTTCTGACCGTATTTCAGAGTGTAGAGTCGGGTGGCGTTCATGCCCAGAAGCCAGTCGCCTATGGCACGACTGAGGCCTGCAATGTAGAGGGGCTGGTATTCGCTCTGGTCTTTCAGAGTGCTGAATCCTTCGCGAATGGCTTCGTCTGTCATTGAAGAAATCCACAGACGCTTCACCGGACACTTTGCCCCAGCCTTCTGCATCACCCATCGTTGTATTAGTTCTCCCTCCTGACCGGCGTCGCCGCAGTTGATGATTCCGTCGGCAGCCTGCATGAGTCGCTCGATTACGGCAAACTGTTTCTTTATTCCGTTGTCGTCGATGAGCTTTATGCCGAAGCGTGGCGGAATCATGGGCAGGGCTGCAAGGCTCCAGTGTTTCCACTGTTCGGTGTAGTCGTTGGGCTCTTTCAGGGTGCAGAGATGTCCGAAAGTCCATGTCACCTGGTAGCCATTGCCTTCCATATAGCCGTCCCTTTGGCTGGTGGCTCCTATTATTCTGGCAATGTCTTTGGCGACACTTGGTTTCTCGGCTATGCAGACAATCATTGTTTCTTGTTGTTTTGGTGATGTGTGGACAGCAGGTGCCCGTTGCAAAGTTAATGAAAAAAAAGAAGAGCACAAGGGTATTTGTGCTCTTCTTTGCTCGTGATCCCGTTGGGATTCAAACCCAAGACCTTCAGAACCGGAATCTGACGCTCTATTCAGCTAAGCTACGGGACCCTCTTTCCGCTTCATGCCCGTCGGAACGGGAAGCGACTGCAAAAGTACAAAATTAGTTTTAATAAAACGAATGAAACGGTAATTTATTCCATCAATACCATTGCACGGCGTTGCTGTATCCGCTTCGTTTGTCGTATTTGAGGGCGTCGGTGAGTGTGGCGGCGTTGCATCTGAACGAGAAATTGTAGCTCGTGTATGGCTTGAGCACCACCGAACAGCTCATGTTGAAGCAGTGGAGGTCGCGCTGCAACGACGCCGTTGTCATCGACATGTCGTGCCGTTCGAAGTCGTAACCCGTAGAAAACGATATGTTCCAGCCGTCGCTGAGGCGCAGATTGCCGCTTACGTTGAGGTTCTGCGAGAACTTGTAGGGGTAGCGCATGGTCTTCTCGTTGAACTTGCCACCTGTGTTTTCGCGCATGGTGATGCCGTAGCCGAAGGTGAGCGACCATGGCATATTGAAGCGCATGTAACCGTCATTGTCAGTTTCCACTTTGCCTCCGCCGCTCTTTTTCTTTGCTCCGCGCTGACCTTCCACCATTATGTCGTCCACGTTGCTTTCTATATCGGTGTCCAGACCGTCCTCGTCGTCGGTGTTCTTTTTGCGTTTCCGGTCGTTGGAATCGTTGTCGCTGCCGCCGCCGAACCATTTCTTTATCTTGTCGGGAGTGAGTGTGAACGAGAAATTCTGCGATGTTCCTTGGAAGCGTCCCCATTTGCCCATGCCCCAGAGGGTGTGGTTGCCGACGTAAGGAGTGCCGTTCTTGTCGAGTTCGTAGGCGTAGGAGGCGAACACGGCGGTCATGTTGAAGGTGTAGTTCTTCCACCATTTCAGACGGATGCGCATGTTGAGGTCGCTCAAAGGATGTGTCTTTGCCGCGAAGTTGTAGCTCATGCTCAGTGCCAACTCATCGATGAGGCTTATCTTTTTTATTCCCGTCGTGTCTTTGTCCGACTTCACTTTCATCTCGACATTGTTGGAAATGTCGAACGAAACGCTTCCCGTGTTGCCCCTTCCGGGTACGCCGTAGAGCGAATTCTGGTATGGGGAGTATTCCACGAGCGACACGTTGCCGTCGGCATCGGTCTTCTGATAGGTCGTCCAATAACCGTAACGCGAACTGCCGAAGTCGGGAGCGTAGTTGAAACTCACTGCCGGGGTGAGCACATGGCGCACTGCCTGTATCTTGTCGCCGAATATCTTCTTGTTCGGAATATAGAATCCGTAGAGCTTGGTGGACATTCCCATGCTCATGCTCCAGTTATAGACATTGTTGAAACCATAGATGGTATCGGTCACTTCTGTTTGCCGTTTGTCATCCCACGAGCGCATGATTTTGTTGGAATACATGCGGTCTTGGAAGTTGAACGAGGGGCTTACATTGATGTAATTGAACAGTGTGAAATTGCCGCTGACGGGTATTGAGTGGTTCCATCCGTTGCGCCAGTCCTTTATCAGACTCGAATGCATCAGCTTTTCTTCCTTTGTGTTGATGCTGTTCGAGATGTGTCCGGTGTATGACATTGATATTTTCTCATACCAACGCTCGTCGCCTACGGCATGTTTCCGCTTGAAAGGGTAGAAGCGGCTTATTGAGATGTTGAGGTCGGGGAGTGTCATGCTGATGGTGGAGTCGCGCATGTTCTGCGACAGGTTGGCGGTGCTGCTCAGCGAAAGACCTATGCTCGAGAACGTGGTGCTCCACGAAACGGATGATGTTCTTGTGGACTGTGTGAGCGACTGCGGGTTGTACAGCGAGTTGAGGTTGTTGCGCTCGTAGCTCGATGTGGCGAAGTTTACGCTTGCAGAGAGCGAACTGTACGGGTTGGCCTTGCTGTCCTGACGGTGGCTCCATTGTATCTTGAAGCTCTTCTGACGCGAGAAGTCGGGCATGCCTTTGTCTCCTGTCTTCGTGTCCTGATAGCTGAAATAGAAGCTGCCACCGTATTTATAGCGGCGGTTGTAGTTGGATGCGGCTGACAGTCCCCATGAGCCTTTGGTGTAAATCTCGCCCAGAAGCTTCAGATCCCACTTGTCGTTTATGGCGAAATAGTAGCCTCCGTCGCGCAGATAGAAGCCGCGGTCGCTCTCATCACCGTATGACGGCATGATGAATCCGCTTGAATAGCTCTTCGTGAATGGGAAGAAACCGTATGGAATGGCAAGTGGCAACGGCACATCGGCAACGACAAGGTATGCCGGACCGAAGGTGACATCCTTGCCGGGACGCACCTTTGCTCTTGATAATGCTATGTAGAAGTCGGGATGTTTGGCGTCGCATGTGGTGTAACGGCCGTGTTGCAGATAAATGTCGCCGTTGGCGTTGCGCTTTGAAATCTCGCTTCGCAGGAATCCTTCCTGCTGCTTTGTGTTTACGTTGGTGATGAGACCCTTTTGCGTTTTGAAGTTGAAAGCCATCGTGTCGCTTTCGTATTCGTCCTTTCCCATCTTGAAAACGGGGGTGCCGGTGAGCCTCTTTCCCGAAGCGTCGGTGGTGTCGACGACGCCCGTTGCATGCACGATGCTGCTGTCAAGACTCATGTGAATCTTCTCACTGGCAAGGTCCATGTTCTCGTATTTCACTGTGGAACTGCCGTAAAGTCGTGCTGTCTTCGTCGTGGCGTCATACACGAGCGAGTCGCTTGCGGTGTAGTTCACGGGCGAATTGATGCCCGTCGCCCGCTGACGGTTGATGGAGTCAAGCCTTATCGAGTCGTCAACGGCTTTGTTGTGATGGTAGATGGCGAGTTGGAGCGAATCCATCTTTGTCGTGTCAATAGCTGCGACAACCACAGTGTCAGCCATGACAGCGGTGTCGGCCGGCATTATGGAGTCGTGTTGCTCCGTCTTTTTCTTCTTTTTCTGTGATGCGGGCAGTTCGCTGCCAGCCATTACAAAGATGAAGGCGAAGAGCAGAAGTGCTATGACAGTCTTTATTCTCATTGTCTGTTATGGATGTCTTGTTACTCAAAAAGACGGTGCATTTCGCGGAAACGTTCTATTGTGTCGCCTCCGAACTTGGCAAGACTCTTTTCCGCTTGCTCCACTGTCTTTTGTCGGTCGAGGTGTGTCTTCGAGAAGAACTTGTCGGCATAGCATATCAGTTTCTCCTCCATTGTCTCTGGCACAAGACTTGTGTGCGGCAGAGGCAGGTTCTGTTTCACTATGTCGTCGAGTGTGAGTCCGGCTCCGGTGTGGCGTTCGCACACTCTTGCATACTTCTCCGGCAGACCCTCTTTTCTAAGTATTTCGGCACCGCACACGCCGTGTCGGATGTACGGTTCGGTGCCGTGGCATTCTATTCCTGGTGCATTTGTGAGCACGATGCCTATGTCGTGAAGCATTGCTGCATCACGCACGAAACCGGTGTCGATGTGTAGTTCGGGGTGTAACGAAGCAATCTGCAGCGCGAGTTGCGCCACAGATTGGCTATGTGTGACGAGAATGTGGCGCAGAGCCGCATTCCCGTTGTAGTATTTGTCGATTATTTCCTGAAACATCTTGGTTTGGAGTTGTCGGAATATAAAGAATCCGTCGCTCTTTCAGGGCGTCGGGAAGTGGAAGCCGATACCGCTTTTGTCGCAGACGGAGCGGCTGGTTTCGACTTCCATTGATTCTTTATTTCTTTAACTTCTGAAAAGGATTTTACTCGTGTTCGCGCTCGATGTAGGCGATGACATCGCCTTTTGAAACCTTTGAACCACGCTTTGCGTTGATTTCCACGAGTTTTCCTCCGAGTGCGGCGGGTACTTCAACGAACTCGCCCCATGGTGCCTGAATGTAGCAGAGCACATCACCTTCCTTGTATTCCTTGCCGATGAACGGTTCCACAGTGGGTGCGCATTCGCCCTCGCCGGAGAATTCCCAATAGATTTCGCCCTTTACCGGAGCCACCACAGCGTCGGCTTTTGCGTGCTTGTATGCACTGAGCTGTTCGGGAGTGAGGTTTGCGCCGAGTTTGGCATCCTTGAGTTTCTGGAGGTCGGCAAGGAAGTTTTTCTTTGCCTGTCCGCTCTTGTAGTTGCGGTATTGTTCCGGATGCATGGCGAGTTCGAACAGTTCTTCGTCGTCCTGTCCGTATTCCCAGCCGTTCTCATCCATTTCCTTGCGGAAGTCGTCGAGTGCGTCTGTGAGCAGAGTGTGTGCATCGACGTCGGTGAATTCGCGTCCCTGCTTCTTTGCAAGTTCCACGAGTTCGGGGTCGATTGAACCAGGAATCTTGCCGCTCTTGCCGAGAATCATTCCCCACATTGAGTCGTCCATCATCACGAAGCGTCCCTTTCCCTGTTCGATGGTGAGGAGATTCATGAGTGCTATGTTCTTTACATACTGCGAGAACGGTGTCACCAGTGGCGGATAGCCCACGCGTGGCCATACATATTCCACTTCGTCGAAGAGCTTTATGAGCAGGTCGTCCATGGAAAGTTCTTCCTCTCCGTTGCGTTTGCGCACGTTGTTGATCGTGGTGCGCATGCCGCCGAGGTCGGCCATCATTGATCCCATCATGCCGCCGGGGAGTCCGCAGCCGAGCAGAAGCGACGACATTATCTTGTTTCCGGGGTTGATGAAGTAGCCAAGCCACTCGTCGATGAACTCCTGAGTCATTGCGCGTGCCTTCATGTATGCGCTCATATTGATTTCAGGAACATCGAATCCCTCGTTCTTCAGCATGCTGATGACCGAGATCACATCCGGATGCACCTTGCCCCATGACAGCGGTTCGATGGCGGTATCGATGATGTCGGCTCCGTTCTGGCACACTTCGAGGATGCTTGCCATTGAGAGTCCCGGTCCGGAATGTCCGTGATACTGTATGATGATTTCCGGATATTTCTCCTTAATCATCTTTGTGAGTTTGCCGAGGAATGCCGGCTGTCCGATACCTGCCATGTCCTTCAGGCAGATTTCCTCTGCTCCTGCGCCGATAAGCTGGTCGGCAATGTTCATGTAGTATTCCAGAGTGTGCACCGGCGAGTTGGTGATGCAGAGTGCGCACTGCGGTGTCATGCCGCCTTCCTTGGCCCATTTTATTGATGGTATGATGTTGCGGACATCGTTCAGACCGTCGAATATTCGTGTGATGTTGGTGCCCTGCTTTGCCTTTACCTTGTACATGAGGGCGCGCACATCATCGGGTACGGGATACATACGCAGTGCGTTGAGTCCACGGTCGAGCATGTGTGTCTTTATGCCCACTTCGTTGAAGGGCTTGCAGAAGGCGCGTACGGCATCGTTAGGGTTCTCGCCTGCGAGCAGATTCACCTGCTCAAAGGCTCCGCCGTTGGTTTCCACACGGGCGAAACATCCCATGTCGATAATCACGGGAGCGATGCGTGCCAATTGGTCTTTGCGTGGCTGGAACTTGCCGGACGACTGCCACATATCTCGATAGACGAGACTGAACTGGATTTTCTTTTTCATTTCTATTTGTCGTTATTACAAAATTCTATAATAAAATGGATGTGGGTATTTCCCCATTCAAATGTGCAAAATTAGGCAAAAAAATCCAATTAGTGAGTGTTACTATACGTTTTTTAGGATTTTTGGCAATAACAAGGCGGGGTGTCTTGCCTTGTCGATTTTTATTTCCTCAATGTTTTCTTGCCGTTCTTTATCACGACGCCCTTGTAGTTTTCGCCCACACGCTGTCCGCCTACATTGTAAGCCTTGCTGTCGGCAGTCTTGTCTGCGTCTTTCACTGATGCGATGCCGGTGGGATTGTACGAGCCGTCGAAGTCGAAGACGTATGTCGTGCCGTTTGCTCCTGACAGGCTTATGGTGTCGTCGGTTCCCACTTCCATTTCCGTAGGAATGTCGTTGATGTAGAGTTTGGCTTTCTTGAGGTTCTTGTAGAGCACGCGCATCATCTGTCCCTTGTTGTTTGTGAGTTTCACGCGTGTCGCTTCGCCGTTGTTCCATGCTATATCCACTGTCACGTCGCCCACTGCTTTCATGCCGGTGATGTGTCCTGCCGTCCATGCCGAAGGCAGTGCCGGGAGTATGCGTATGGTGCCTGAGTTGCTCTGCATGAGCATTTCCGCCATTCCTGCGCATGCGCCGAAATTGCCGTCAATCTGGAATGGCGCGTGCGAATCGAAGAGGTTGTAGAACACGCCTGCACCGCCATTGCTGTGAGCCAGTGCGTTGTTGAGTATTTTTCGTGCGTGGTCGCCGTCGAGGGCGCGTGCCCACAGGTTCATCTTCCATCCCATCGACCATCCCGTGGCACCGTCGCCGCGCAGTTTCATCGAGTTTACTGCTGCGTCGAAAAGTTCTGTTCCTGGTTCAACCTGCGAGAATGGGTAGAGACACATGAGGTGCGACATGTGTCGGTGACCGTTTTCGCCGGCGGAGTAGGGGCTGTATTTCCATTCGCGCATGATTTTGCTGCCTGCTGCCAAGGCACTTGTTCCCCATGTGCCGCGGTAGGTCTCGGTGGCAAGACCCTTGTCGAGTTTTTGGAAACGGTCCTTCAGTTTGCTCAGGTCGTCGGCAGAAATGCTGGCATCGTCGCCGAGTATGCTTATGGCTTCGAGGGTGTTGCCGAAGAGGTCGTAGATGAGTTGCTGTGCGTGTGCCACACCGTTCTGCGACTCCGGACCGTGCTCCGGCGACCATTCATTGGGTGCTTCGTATGTGCCGTCGCTTGCCAGCTTCACACGGTCCATCCAGAATTGCGATGCGGAGAGCATTGCCGGGAACACTTTCTTGAGGAAATCGTAGTCGAGGGTGTAGCGGTAGTGCTGCCAGAGGTGTGTGGCATACCATGCGTTGGCTATCACATAGTTGTTCTTGAATGCGCTTACGCCGCCGAAGATGTTGTTCTCCGTGTAGCAGGTCCAGCCCCGGTCCTGTCCTTGCAGCTGTGCCCACTTCTGCCATTCGTTGTGGTTCACCGCCATGTTCCATATATAGTTGAGGAACGGCATGTGCATTTCGCTGAGGTTGGTGGTCTCTGCCGGCCAGTAGTTCATCTGCACATTGATGTTGGAGTGTATGTCGGAGTTCCATGCCACCACGTCGATGTTGTTCCAGATACCTTGCAGGTTTGACGGAAGGTCCACTCCTCTCGACGATGCTATTTCGAGATAGCGTCCGTAGGCGAAGTAGAGTTGTTCGAGCATGAGTGCGTTGTCGCCGTTGCCTCTGTTGTAGTTGTCAATGAGCTTGTTGGTGGGCTGTTCGTTTTTCGTGCCGTTGAGGTCGAAGTCGAGGCGTGCGAAGTAGCTTTGGTAGTCTGCCACATGCTCCTCGTAGAGTTCTGTCCACGACTTTGCCGCAGCTGCATTGACACGGTTTGCGATTGTTGTTGCGAGCTGTGCCGTGTTCGATATGTATGTTGCGGAGTATGCGTCGAAGTCGGTTCCACCGCAAAGTATCACGAGCACTTCGTCGGCTCCCTTCACTTCAATGCCTTCTTCGGTTGTTGTCATGGTTCCTCCCGTCGGCACTACCTTCATGCGTGCGTTGTAGCTCACGAGGTCGAGTTTGCCGCTGAATGTTCCTTCGCCTTCGCTGTAGGTCGGTGTGGCTGATACTGAGCCCGGCTCCATGCTGAAGAGCAGGCTTATCTTGCCTTTGTCGCTTGCCGAATAGCGTGCCGCAATGACATGCGCCGGGTTGGAGGCGATGTATTCGCGCGTGTAGGTCACGCCTGCCTGCGATGTGAACTGTGTCTTGCCGGTGGCGGTGGTGAGGTCGAGCAGCCGCACATAGTCCTTTGCTGCCTTGTCGTCGGTGGTGCCGAATTCGTTGCTTATGTCCTTGGCGTATATGGAACCGAAGTTCTCGTACTTGCCGTAGCCTTTGCCGCCTAATGGCGAGCGTGCCGCCGTTCCCGACCAGAGGGTCTTCTCGTTGAACTGTATTTCGTCCTTGTACAGGCCGCCGAAGAGGCATGCTCCCAGCTGTCCTTCGCCTATCGGCAGGGCATACTCCATCCAGTTGGAGTAGCCTTGACCTCCGCTGTAAAGTCGGGCAGTGGTTGCCGGCTCGTCATACCACAGTGTGAGCTTGTTCTGCGGGATGAAGTTGGTTATGCCCACTGTCTTGTAATCGGCTGCGTTTATCTCTGTATCGGGTTTCACGAATGTCACCACGTTGTTCGCGTCGTTGGTTTGCCAGAAGCCTATGGTGTTGCCTGTGCCGGGCGACCCCCATAGGTTCGCCACGTTGTTGCCGCTCTTGCTGTTGGCTACGATTTCCCATCCGGCTCCATTCGAGGTGTTGGGTGCGGTCTGCAACTTGAATCCTCCCGGCTGTTTCGATGCGCTTGTGCGCAGCGGGGTGGGGTTGTTGCCGCCTTCGGTGGTGCTTATCGACTGCGAACTCACCACGATGTAGTCGCCCGCCATGTTCTGAAACTGGAAGTTTTCCTGCGTTCCTATCAGCTTCCATTGCTGTGTTTCGGTTCCTGTAGCGTCGTAGAGGCGTATGCAGTTGTCGCTTGCTCCTACGCTCATCACCTTGCCGCTGCGCAGGAACTTCACATAATAGTAAGTGGCTTCGCCCGTCTCTGTGGAGAATTCCGGCAGCTTTGCCGATGCTTTCAGTGGCCGCTTGCCGCTTGTTGCGGCGTTCACGCATTGCAGTCCTGCGATGAACGATACTGCCAATGCGAAAAGTAGAAGTTGGAATTTCTTCATTATGGTTTGTTCTTTTAGGTTGTTATGATTTTTGCAAAGTTACGCATAAAATCCGATAAATCAGTCGTTTTGCCCTATTTGTTTGTTCTCGTGGGCGTTTCCTGCCGCTCTTTGCTTCGCCGTGCCAATGTGGTGAGGGACGATGAAACGTATGGCTGGCTATGCGGCACTTTGACTTCCTTGCTCACGGAGGGCTAAGTTTCCTGCATTCCGGCGTGCAAAAGTCTTGCAGCAGGGAGTAAAAGAACAGCAAAAGGCATGTTTTGACCTTTAAGACAAGGTTTTATGATTTTTATTTGTATTTTTGCATTGTATAGAAACAAGCACAGTTTATTATGACACAGTCCAACGAAAGAAGACTCCCGGTAGGCATACAAACATTCAAGGAGATAAGAGAAAGGAATATCCTGTATGTTGATAAAAGTGACATGGCCTGGCGTTTGGTGAACAGGGGTGATAAATTCAATTACCTCAGTCGCCCTTGCCGCTTTGGCAAATCGGTTCTTGTGAGTACGTTGCAAGCCTATCTTGAAGGCCGTCGTGAACTCTTCGAGGGACTGAAGATAATGCAGCTGGAGAAAGAATGGAAACGCTATCCGGTGATAAGGCTTGACATGAGTCTTGGAGGGGCGTCGGCGTTTGCCTTGAAGTCGTATCTTGATATGGCTTTCGGACGCTATGAAGAGGCTTACGGCATTGTGCCCAAGGACACGGCTTCGCTTGCCTCTCGCTTCGATGCAATCATAAGAACGGCTTGCGAGACTACCGGGTTGCAGGTGTGCATTCTTGTCGATGAGTACGATTCTCCGCTCCAGCACTCATGGAAGACACCCGAACACGAGGCTTGCACGGCTGTCTATCGTGAGGTGTTTGCCAATCTGAAAGCCAATGACGAATACGAGAAGTTTGTTTTCATAACCGGCATTACCAAGTTCACGCAGATTTCCTTGTTCTCGGTTCTCAACAATCTTACAAACATAAGTTTCCTTCCCGACTACGCTGCTATCTGCGGAATCACGGAAGAGGAAATCACCGAGAACTTCATGCCCGAACTGGAAAAGATGGCTGGTGCTAACGGATGGACTCTTGATGAAACCCGCAACCGCTTGAAGAATTACTATGACGGCTATCATTTCAGTGAAGACTGTACGGTGGATGTCTATAATCCTTTCAGTCTTGTGAATGCTCTGTCGCAATCGAAGATGCGTAATTTCTGGGCTTCATCAGGCGCGACATCAATGTTGCCGAAGTTTGTTGATAACATAGAAATCAACCTTAAGAATTTTGACGACTGCGTGATTTTGCATACTACGATAGAGACTTCTGATGTCACCAATGGTGGAGCAGAGCTTTTCCTGTACCAGTCTGGTTACCTCACAATAAAGTCTGCCGACGAGATGATGTATCATCTTGGATTTCCCAACGAGGAAGTGAGACAGGCATTGTACGACTGTGTGCTTCCGGCTCTCACGCTTCGGAATACGGGCGATACGCAGTCGCTTCAGGCACAGTTGTATTATTATATGAACAACGGCGACCTTGAGACGGCTATGAAGGTGATGAAAGCACTCATTGCCGATGTGCCTTACAGCAACAAGAAGATGGCTTCGATGGACATGGAGGAACGCTATCGTCTCATCATCAGCACGGTCTTCAATGCCATAGGCTTCAAGGTGGAGGTGGAGCGTATGCTCGCAACGGGCAGAATCGACCTCGTAGCTGTCACGCCACGATACATTTATGTCATAGAACTCAAGCTGAAAGGCAACGGAGGCAAGGCTGCCGCTGTAAAGCAGATCACTGAAAACCTATACACCGAGCCGTTCAAGGCGGACAAGCGCGAAGTGGTGGGGCTGGCAATTGAGCTTGACGACCAGGGCAAGGGGTTGCTCGACTGGCAGAAAGTGTGATTCCCGTTTTTTGCACACTCACGCCTTTCTTGTATTATATTTGTTTTTCTGGCTGTCTGAAAATGCGTGTCCGGCTGTTTGCCGGCGTTTTTCAGAGGCAGAGAGGATGGTTGCGTGTGCAGTTGCATTGTGTTGAATATCATTGTTTTCCTTTGCTTTTACGGATTTTGTGCAATATGGAATGAACCGGAAAAGCGTGTTTTAAGGCTTTAATGACCATGCTTTCATGGCATGATGATGCTGTGTTTGCACTGTAAAGGAGGCTCCTTTGGAAAACAAATGAGGCTTGTCTGCATCGCAAACAAGCCTCGTTTGGGTTGTAATGGAGTTTTCGTCCGTCGAAAACGCTGTGCAAATAGTCTGGAATAACAATTCTCGTTGTCAAAGAATTTTACTGCACAGGGATTATATTTGCCTTACATGTCGTGCTTTGCGAAGCGTTCCTCGGCGAGTTTCTCGTATTTTGTGCCCTTGCGTCCGTAGTTGGCGTAGGGCCAGATGCTTATGCCTCCGCGCGGAGTGAAGATGCCTGTCACCTCGATATACTTGGGGTCCATGAGCCGTATTAGGTCCTTCATTATTATGTTCACGCAGTCTTCGTGGAAGTCTCCGTGGTTGCGGAAACTGAAAAGATAGAGTTTCAGACTCTTGCTCTCCACCATTTTCACGTCGGGGACATACGCTATGCGTATCTCGGCGAAGTCGGGCTGACCCGTGATGGGGCAGAGAGAGGTGAACTCGGGGCAGTTGAACCGCACCCAGTAGTCGTTGTCTTGGTGCTTGTTCACGAACGATTCGAGCACTTCGGGGGCGTAGTCGTCGCGGTATTTCGTCTTTGCACCGAGAGCCTGCAAGCCCTCATCGCGACGGTTTTCAGAGTTTGTTGCCATGTTGGGATTGTATGTTGAACGTTTGTTTTTGGAGAAACTGGAGAAATTAAAGAAGTTGGAGAAGTTGAAGCCTGATGTGTTCAACTTCTCCAACTCATGCTTTTGCGAGCCTTTTATCAGATGTTGAACACCTTCCACACACTGTAACTCACGCCATTGTCGAATGTGTCCTCGTTCTCATGCCGCTTCGTTGCCCTCACTACGCGTATTGTCACGGGCAGTACGAGTATTTCGTAGAGAGTCTTCAGCACCACCTGCGATATGATAAGCACGGGCAGTACGTCCGTCGGCACGACGCCTCCGAGAGCCAGAGGGAAGAATATCACTGAGTCGGCAGCTTCGCCGTACACCGTACTCATGATGGCGCGTGCCGAGAAGTTCTTGCCACCCGACTTCAGTTTCATGCGGCTCATGACGTAGGCATTGACGAAAGAACCCACGAGGAAAGCGAGGAACGAAGCCGCGGCAATGCGTGGTGCCAGACCGAAGATGGCATGGAATCCCTCCTCGTTATCCCAGTACGGGGCGGCAGGAAGGGCATCGCACAGCGCACCGAACGCAACAAAGAGGAAGTTCATAGCGAAGCCGAGCCAGATAAGGAGTCGCGCCTTGCCGTAACCCCACACTTCGCACACGCAGTCGTTGATGATGTAGGAGATTGGAAACACTATCAGTCCGCCGGTAATGCTGATGGGACCGAATGAAAGCTGCTTTGTTTCGAGCACGTTTGCTGCAATGAGGCAAACGCAGAAGAGTATGCTGAAAAGCATGAACAGCACGCTCACTTGTTTGTTTTTTGTTTGCATGATTCTTGTTTTTAAAGAGGTTTACCAAGCACTCTGTGTGGAAAGCTAACACCGCCGGTGGGTGTAAAAGACAGCATCTGGCTTTCCACTGTGAACGGTTTCGGGGTGCAAAGTTAGTCATTTTATTGCAGAATGCAAACATTTATTAGTAAATTTGCATTCCGAAAACGTTTGACACATATTTATATATGACCTCATCCTTACACATTGCCATCATCGGCGGCGGTGCGGCAGGCTTCTTTGCCGCCATCGAGGCGAAACGCTGCAACCCCGATGCCGACATCACCATATTCGAGAAGAACAACGCCATGCTCGCTAAGGTGGCGATAACCGGCGGCGGACGCTGCAATCTCACCAACTCGTTCGCACTCATCAGCGACGCCCGCCAGGCTTATCCGCGCGGGCACAAGCTCATGAAGCGGCTGCTGAAACGCTTCTCGCACACCGATGTGTACGACTGGTTTGAGCGTGAGGGCGTGCCGCTCGTCACGCAGAGCGACGAGTGTGTGTTCCCGGCATCGCAGGATTCGCAGAGCATCATTTCGTGTCTCACACGCCTTGCCGTGCGCCTCGGTGTGCGGCAGCGTTGCGGTCATCGTCTGACGGACATCAGCCGCAACGCCGACTCCACGCTGCACCTCACGTTTGCCAATGGCTTTGAGTCCGATTTCCACCGTGTCGCCGTCACCACCGGCGGTGCGCCCAAGGGCGAAGGACTGTGCGTGCATGTCAGTCTGGGGCATGAGATAGAGCAGCCCGTGCCGTCGCTCTTCACGTTCAATGTGCCCGATGCACGCTTCCTCGAACTCATGGGCACCGTGGTGGAGCCGGTCATAGCTTCCATTCCCGGCACGAAGCACCGGGCGGAAGGCGCACTCCTCGTCACACACTGGGGTATGAGCGGTCCGGCGGTGCTGAAACTCTCGTCGCACGCGGCACGCTTCCTGCACGAAAACGCCTACCGCACGAAGGTGGCGGTGAACTGGACGGGCATGACACAAAGCTCGGTGGCTGCCGAAGCGGTGGCTGCCATTGCCGCCGCAAACGCCCAGAAGCAGCTCGCTTCGGTGCGCCCTCTCAATCTTCCGGCACGCCTCTGGCTTTATATATTGGCGAAACTGGGTCTGTCGCAGCAGAGACGGTGGGGCGAACTGGGCAAGAAAGACACCAACCGCCTTGTGGAAACGCTCACCAACGACATATATGAGATAAACGGCAAAGGCCGCTTCCGCGACGAGTTTGTCACCTGTGGCGGCGTGTCGCTGGCTTCCGTCGATATGAATACGCTCGAAAGCCGTGTCTGTCCGCACCTCTTCTTTGCTGGCGAAGTGCTTGATGTCGATGCCATTACGGGCGGCTTCAATCTGCAGGCAGCATGGAGTATGGGGCATGTAGTGGGACGAAATATCGCAGAATAGGACTTAATTTGTGTTAAATGTCTGTAAAATGGGGGGTGAGCATCTTTTTTCATACCTTTGTAAAGTTCATTCAAAGAATGACATCCGACATAAGTATAAACAAAACAAACATTCGTATGAAGCATTTTTCTACTCTTCTGTTGGCGATGTTCGCCATCGGTGCAAGCGCGCAAAGCGGTGGTACGGGAGCATTGCTCGATGAAACCTACCAGTTTACAGACGACGGCGACGGACTTTTCCGCTATGTCTTTGCCTACGACAAAAACAAACAACGCTCCTCGGAGACCATCTATTACAAGGAACGCAACGCTGGCGTGTGGGGCAGTGAGTCGCTCTACGAGGTGGGCAACTACTCCTATCAGTTCGACTCCAAGGGTCGTCTGAAGGTGAAGGAGGTGAAGTACACCCTTGGCAAGCCCAAATTTCAAACCTACCGCATCATGGTGGACTATAACGACAATGCCGCTGCCGGCGAAGCAGTGAGCACTTTCAAGCGTTATACGCTCACAAACGACAACAACTACCAGCTCGAAGAGCAGTGGAGCCTTTATGCCAACGGCCGGCTCGCCTCGCATTCGATTCTCAACAGCTACGATGCCGTGTCGTTCCGCTATGATGAAAACGGAACGAGGAATGCCATTCTCTCCTACGATTTTTCAGGCGATAAACTCGTGACCGAAGTCACAAAGAGCGGAACGCTCAACGATTCCACCATCGTGCATTACAAGGATGGAATGCCGTCGTGGACAGAACGCTACCGTTACGATGGCAAGACGGGGCGGCCTCTTGAATATACCAAATGGGGAAAGACGGTGGATGCCTTTCATAACGTGTGGAAGTACGATGCCCAAGGACGCATCGTGCTCGACGAACATTACATTGACAGCGCAGACGATGAAGTGGATTATCCGACAGTCGCAGCCTTGTCGGGCAAGCGCAGTCAGTGTGCCCGCTTGCCGTTCATGGGTGCAGGCCGGGCGAAAGCGGTTTCCAATGCCCGCAAGGCAGATGCCGCTCTGCGCCGGAACAGTAAAGAGTCGGCTCTGACGGAACCTGAATGGAAACTCGACGAACGCATCACCTACAAGTATTACAATGATGAGGTCTATCCCGTAAGCAACTCTTGGCGTTCCGTCATGAATATGGAAGGACCCTTGTCGGAGTGGGTTTTCATGGAAAAGGGTGATGAGACAGAACCTGATTATGAGGAACGCGTAGTCTTTACACGCGATGCTTCGGGCAAACTCACGGCAGTAAACCATACTTACAGTAAGGAGGAAGGCAGCGAAAACTCGTCTGTCTATGTCGTAGATGCCGCCGGACACGTTACCCGTCGCACCTATACAAACAAGGAAACATGGGGAGACCGTACGGATACTTATGTTGAAGATTGCCAATATGTATGGGATTCCGACCGCTGTGTGAGTATGGTTGAAACCAATGGAAACACTTCCGGACATCAGAACAAGACATCACACGTTTACACATACGACACTGCCGCCAATAAGTTTACCGACGAATTGCGCGTAATTAACGAATCCGGGACGGATGGATCGTCCACTTCCACAGAGACTTACACCGTGCAACAGAACGGAACCAGCGTTGAAGCCACAAACTATCAGTCGGCCGATATCAAATCACGATACATCCGTGAGGTTCAGCAGGAGGATGTAAGCTTCATCGCTCCCAATATGTTGAAGGACTATGACGGGGTTTATCCGGAGCCGCGCACGGTGATTTCGGTGAAGGGTCGCGTTGTAACGACAGCGACAGGACTATGGGACAGATACGGATATGTGGATGTTCCGGCTCTCAACGATGCCGACAACCAGTACCTGACACTTGCTCCCGACCAGTATTTCAAGGTGAAACGCGTCGGCAACCAGCTTGTATGTTCCAGCATCAACGGTTTCCCTGTGTATGTGGTTGAGGGCGATCTCCTCAAGAAGGAATACATCTATTACGATCACACTTCATCTGTAACTCCCCAAACCTGCGTTGCACCGGTTGCCAAAGCCGCTGCCGGTGTTGAGTGTACCGAAGTGGAATATACCTATTCGCAGTACGGACTGCTCGTGGGACAGACCATCACCGATATAAGTGCAGATGGTAAACGCACTGAAAACATCACCATAGAGTACAAGTATGATGAGGCCACCGGCATCGGAACTTACGAGGCTGCCACAGCCAGAATGCAGCTTTCGGGCAGAAGTCTTGGCTTGACCGACGGCGCAACATTCAGCGTCTATACCCTCGGCGGCACACAGCTTGCCGCCAATGTCGCCGATTACACTTTCGCTTCATCGGGTGTATATATCGTAAAGGTGGGCGGAAAGAGTGTGAAACTCACTGTGAGATAAGGCGCATTGAGGCGTGACAACGGGGCTTGATGCTTCGTTATGCGACGCTTTGAAGTTATGATTCCTATACGGAAAAGGCAGGAAATTGCGGCGAAGAAGCTGTGGTTTCCTGCCTTTTGCATTATGTGTTGCAGAATGTTATATTAGCAAAAGAAATGCGACAATCGTTGCCTCTTAAATGGAAAATTGTTATTTTTGCACATGAATAGGTAAAACCAGACAAACATTTAAACAGATTACAGTATGATAAGACGACTCTTTTCAGCCATTGCACTGGCTCTTGTAGCAACAGCGGTGGCAGCTCAGCAGAAGAATGTTGAATACAACATCAGCGGAACTTGCACCAGTGGTGACAAGATGGTGTATGTGATAAATGCCGCCGCACGCGACATTGAGGTGTTGGACAGTGCGAAAGTGGAGTCGGGCAAGTTTGCCATGAAAGGCAATGCCCCTGAGAACGCCCTCCTCGGACTCACACTTACGAAGCAAGGCTACTGTGCATTCATCAACGACGGCACTCCCATCACTGCCGATATGGACAGCAATGTGCTCACCGGCTCGGCTCAGAACACCAAGCTTAACGCCTACGACCGCGAGATGGACAAGTATTCTTCGCAGATGATGGATATTTATTCCAAGTTCATGGCAGCACAGCAGGGCGGCGCAACACATGCCGACCTGGATAAGCTTCAGGCGGAACTCGCTCCCCAGATTGAGGCCATTTCAGAGCAACAGTCAAAGCGTTCGCTTGAAATCATCAACGAGAACACCGACAACTTCATACCCGTCGCGTTCATAAACAATGTTGTTGGCGACTGCGAGTACGAAGAACTCAAGCAGCTTCTCGCCCCTGAAAAGGTGTATTCAAACCATCCCGCACTCGCCGGAGCGCACCAGTATCTTGCAATGCTTGCCAAGAAGGCGGCCTTCATAGGCAAGAAATTCATCGACATAACAGAGAACGACACCGAAGGCAAGGCTCACAAGCTCTCCGAATATTGCGGCAAGGGCAACTATGTGCTCATTGATTTCTGGGCAAGCTGGTGCGGACCGTGCCGTGCCGAGATGCCTAACGTGAAGGCAGCCTACGAGAAATACAAGGCTAAGGGCTTCAATATCGTCGGTCTTTCGTTCGACAGCAAGCTCGATAGTTGGAAGAAAGCCATCAGCGATATGCAGCTTTCATGGGTTCATCTGAGCGACCTGAAAGGCTGGCAGAGCCTCGCCGGACAGACATACGGTATCACTTCAATCCCTGCCAGCTATCTTGTGGCACCCGACGGCACTGTCATTGCAGCCGATTTGCGTGGCGACAAGCTCGAAAAGAAGTTGCGTGAGGTGTATGGAGAGTAATGGGAAATGAACTGACAAAAAGGTAGAAAAGTAAAAAGGATTTGCTGCAACTTCTGCAAGGAAGCACTGCCGAAGCCTTTTTACTTTTTTGCTTTTTACCTTGTTTCCGCATGTCTGCGACAGACTCACGGCCGGAATGCAGACCGGCGGAACCTCCGTTACGTTCCTTCCCACTCATGCCGCGCCCCTTTCCACCCCTTGGTTTCTATATTATTTTATTTTTATACAATGGATAACAACAGACAGGCGACACTCGAACTCGGCACAAAACCGGTCGGCAAACTGCTCATGCAGTATGCTCTTCCTGCCATTGCGGCAATGACGGCAGCGTCGCTTTACAACATGACCGACAGCATCTTCATCGGACAGGGATGCGGTGCGCTTGCCATAAGCGGCCTCGCCATCACCTTTCCGTTGCAGAATCTCGCTGCAGCCTTCGGTGCCGGCGTGGGCGTCGGTGCCTCCACCTGCATCTCGGTGAAGCTCGGTCAGAAGGATTATACCACTGCCGAGCGTGTTTTCGGCAACGCCTTTACGCTTAATATAATAATAGGTGTGGCTTTCAGCATCATTACGTTGATGTTCCTCAACCCCATCCTCCGCTTCTTCGGAGCCAGCGATGCCACCCTGCCTTACGCTCGCGAGTACATGGTTATAACCCTTGCCGGCAACGCCATATCGCACATGTTCTTCGGAATGAACGCCATATTGCGTGCCGCCTCCAAGCCCCGCAGTGCCATGATGGCCTCCATCGTCACCGTAGTGCTTAATGCCATACTCTCGCCCATATTCATCTGGCCCCTCCACATGGGCATCGGCGGTGCCGCACTCGCCACCATTATCTCCCAAGCCACGGTGCTGGCGTGGCAGTGCCGCATATTCAGCAATCCGCAGTGCATAGTGCATTTCAAGCGCGGCATATACCGTCCCGTGGCCCATATCATCAAAAACATCATCGCGATAGGCATGTCGCCGTTCGCAATGAATGTGTGTTCGTGCATCATCATCATCTTCATCAACAACGCCCTCATGCGTCATGGCGGCGATATGGCGGTGGGTGCCTTCGGCATAACCAACAAGATTGCCTTCATCTTCATAATGATAAACATGGGAATGAACCAGGGCATGTTCCCCATTGCGGGCTACAACTACGGCGCACGCAACTACGACCGTCTGCTGCGTGTGCTCCGCTACACGTTTGTCGTGGCAATATGCATCGCCACCGCGGGCTTCATCATAGCCCAGACACTGCCCTACGAGTGCGCACGCCTCTTCACTACCGACGAGAACCTCATACGCATTTCCGAGCGTGCCATACGCATCAACATGATGGTGTTCCCCGTTGTGGGGGCGCAGATGGTGTGCACGGGATTCTTCCAGAGCATAGGCAAGGCAAAGATAAGCATGCTTCTGTCGCTCTCACGACAGTTGCTCTTCTTTCTGCCGCTGCTTATTGTGCTGCCGAACTTCTACGATGTGGATGGCGTATGGATGTCGCAGCCTATCAGCGACATGATTTCCGCCATCGTAGCGGTGGTGCTTCTGCTCAATTACATAAAACGTTTCAAACAGCAATAGATACATAACCTCCGCATCATCACCTATATGCGGAACCTAAACAAACAGGATATGGAAAACAACGATAATCTCATCATAAGTGTGGGACGCCAGCTTGGCAGTGGCGGCCACATCGTGGCGAAGATGCTTGCCGACGAATTCGGCTGCAAGTTCTACGACCGTGAGGTGCTCAACCTCGCAGCCAAGGAGAGCGGATTCAGTGAGGAATTCTTCGAGAAGAACGACGAGAAGAAGGGATTCCTTTCGTCGGTGTTCCACATGCATGTGCCGTTCATCAGCGACAACACGTTCTACAACAACGGCATCTCGCAGGAAAACCTCTTCAAGTTGCAGAGCGATGCCATGCGCAAGGCAGCCGATGAGTCGGCGTGCGTGTTCGTAGGGCGTTGTGCCGACTATGTGCTCCGCGACCATAAAAACCTTGTGAGCGTCTTCATCACTGCCGATCTCGACGAGCGTATAGCCCAGGTGTGCAAACGCCACGACTGCACTGCCGATGAGGCCCGCAAGATAATAGAGTCGGGCGAGAGTGGGCGTGCCTCGTTCTACAACTACTATACGGGCAAGACCTGGGGTCACAGCTCCTCCTACGACCTCTGCATCAACTCGTCGCGGCTCGGACTCGAAGGCACCAAGGAGTTCATAGCACAGTTCGTAAGAAGTCTGAAGCGTGCATGAAACGTATAGGAATCATCAGCGACACCCATTCCTATTGGGACGACCGCTATCTGAAATACTTCGAGCCGTGCGACGAAATATGGCATGCCGGCGACATCTGCGGCACCGAACTGGCTGAGCGTCTGGCGGCATTCCGCCTCTTGCGTGCCGTCTGCGGCAACTGCGACGGCGGCGACCTGCGGCTGATGTACCCCGAAATACTGCGGTTTCGCTGCGAGGAGGTGGATGTGCTCATGAAGCACATCGGAGGCTATCCCGGACGCTACGACCCCAGTATCAGGTCGGAGATATACGCCCGTCCGCCGCAACTCTTCATCAGCGGCCACTCGCACATACTCAAGGTGCAGTACGACCGCACGCTCAATCTGCTGCACATCAATCCCGGTGCTGCCGGAATGCAGGGCTGGCAGCGCGAACGCACGCTCGTGCGCATAGCCATCGACGGTGCGAAAATATCCGATTGTGAGGTGATCGAACTGGGAGGCACGCAGTGCCGGTGCGAGCCTTGAAACATGGTGTTTTGTCAAACATGGCACCGTCCGTTTGAAAACAAGCCTTGTTTGCATCCGAAACAAGCCTTGTTTGTACTCAAAAGAAGCCTTGTTTTGAAGCAAAGGAAGCCTTGTTTTCAATGCACTTGCAACAATATGAAAATCAGTTTGTTATGAATATGAAAATGAAATCCGTTATGTATTGGATGTGGCGGTTTGTCGTGACCGTTGCCCTCCTGTTCTTTTGTCGTGTCGGACTCGACTGGCTTTTTGGTGACGACCCGCTTGAGCATTTCAACCTCAGAGGGTTACTATTCGCCGTCATTGTAGTCCTTATACTAAGAGGCATTGACGCATTGGAAAAAAAGAAGGGGACGAACTGAGGTGTGCCGGAGTGAAAAACTTATTCACGGCTCATAAAAATAAAAATCGTCATGCAATGATTTTATCTGACTTGCATTATAATATTGTGAGCCGGAATTCTGTTTCTGTATCATTAAAAAATATCGAACATCGCGCAAGTGAAGCTGAACCTTTCGCATAATATGACATCGGAGCAACGCCTTGTGAGCGAGGTGAAGCGTGGCGACCGCCTTGCCATGCGTCGGCTCTACGATGAATATTCCGGCTATGCCATGTCCGTAGGGCTGCGGTATGTGCCGGACAGGGACGATGTGCTCGATATTCTGCAGGACAGTTTCATAAAGGTGTTCCAGCGCATTGGCGATTTTGAGTATCGGGGCGAAGGTTCGCTCAGATCGTGGATAGCACGCATCACCGCCAATGAAGCCCTCGGACTGCTGCGGCAGCGCAATCGTGTGACCTTCACCGACAAGCTGCCGGAGGCATCGACCGACGATGAACCCGACATGACCATGGTGAGCGACGATGTTCTGAACGGCATGATAGGGCGTCTGCCCGACGGCTACCGTGTGGTGCTCAACCTCTATGTGTTCGCCGGAATGAGCCACAAGGAGATTGCCGCCGAACTCGGTATAAGTCCGAGCACGTCGGCGTCGCAGTTCTTCCACGCCAGAAAAATGCTCGCAAAGATGATTAACGACTATAATAAAAAGCAACGATAATGGAAAAGAACGATTGGACACGACAGTTGCACGAACGTCTTGACAACCATAAGACGGCTGTGCCGGACGGCGTCTGGGACGACATAGAACGCCGTCTCGATGCCACGCGCCGCCCACGCCGCCCACGCCGGGCGCTGCTTGTCGCTTCATGGCTCACGGCAGCTGCTGCCGTGGCATTGTTGCTTGTGGGTGTCTTTCACCATAATGAGACTGCGCTCACCCCCGTTGCCATTCAGAAGGCGGCGGCAGAAAGGGGCGTTGCGCCTGCCGGTAATGTGTCGCCGGCAACGATTCAGTCTTCTGTCGGGACTCTGACAGCTCTTGCTACGGTGGAGAGAAGTGTCCGTGGCGTGGCGGAATGCAGCGATGTCGGCGAAGAAATGCAGCAGCAGAGTGTGGCTTCTGTGCATGAAGTTGATGCGACGGTGAGTGCCGAGCCCGGAGAGGAGGCTGCCGTACAGACTGCCGAAACACCGATGTATAGAGAAAAGAAAGTGTCGGCAGTGTCGCCTTCGGCACAGTCGTGGGAACAATCGTCCATGCGCACACCGGCACGCAGTGCCTCGCAGTGGAGCATCGATGCCTACGCCGGCAACGCCGTGGCACAGAGTCAGGGCATGACGGGCAGCTTGAGCGTGCTCAGCAGCCGCGCCCCATCAGCCGGTTGTAAAGGAAGCGTGTGCGTGGACAACCCGCCGCTTCTGCTCGCCGACTATAAGGAAGTGAAGCATCACAACCCGCCTTTGAGCTTCGGCGTGTCGTTGGCTTACGGTCTTACCGCCCGTCTTGCGCTGCGTAGCGGACTCGTCTATACGCGCGTGACATCCGACTTCATACACGTTCTCGGCACCGACGAACTCACCGACCGCCAGACCCTGCACTACATCGGCGTGCCGCTCGCGCTCAACTGCAAGGTGTGGGGCAACCGTTCGGTTCACACCTATGCCACCGTTGGGGCGCAGATAGACTTCAACGTGAAGGCCACGCTCGACACATCAGCCGGCGAAGGCACCATGCACAAGGACCGTCCGCAATTCTCAGGCAACGCCGCCGTGGGCATAGAGTACGACATTGTGCCGCATGTGGGACTGTATGCCGAGCCAGGCGTGCGCTATTACTTCGACAACCGCAGCACCGTGGAGAACGTCTTCAAGACCCGTCCTTGGGCGTTCAACATGCAGATGGGTGTAAGAATCAATGTTAAATAAGCTAAAACAACAGAAGTAAGGACAAGTCGGGAAACAGCATTTTGTCATAATTTTGCTACTTTTGCAACGTGTAAAAACATAGGAATAACCTTCGTGGTAGCATTATGAAAATTGGTTTGTTTATACCTTGTTATGTCGATGCTCTCTATCCAGAAGTGGGCGTCGCAACATACAAACTTCTTAAAAGCCTGAATCTCGATGTCGTCTATCCCTTGAACCAGACCTGCTGCGGCCAGCCTATGGCAAATGCGGGCTTTGAAAAAATGTCAGACAGGATAGTTGGGCATTTCGACGAATTGTTCAGAGACTTCGATTATGTGGTAGCTCCGTCGGCATCGTGTGCCGCTTTTGTCAGACTTTATCATCCGCGTCTGGCAAAAGGAAAGCACGAATGCCTCACTTCCAAAAAGATTATGGATGTCGTGGAGTTCCTTCACGATGTCGTGAAAGTAAAGGCTTTGCCGGGTGTCTTCCCTCATGTCGTGAGTGTGCACAACTCATGCCACGGCGTGCGCGAGCTCGGACTCTCGTCGCCTTCGGAACAGAATGTTCCGTCATACAGTAAAATCATCGACCTTCTTCGTCTCGTCAAGGGCATAACCATACGCGAACCCGAGCGTAAGGACGAGTGCTGCGGCTTCGGCGGAATGTTTGCCGTCGAAGAACCCGACGTATCTACGCGCATGGGACAGGACAAGATAGCGCGGCATATAGCCACGGGTGCCGAGTATGTCACGGGTCCCGACTCGTCGTGCCTGATGCACATGCAGGGCATAGCAAAGCGCGACAAAAGCCCCATCAAGTTCATTCATGTAGTACAAATATTGGCAGCAGGACTATGACCACATTACATTCGGAAGCTGCACGACGCTTCAACAAAGACCGTGAAAAGACCACTTGGCACGACGCCACATTCTGGGCGCTGCGCCAAAAACGCGACGCCATGGCGCATGGACTGCCCGAATGGGAAGAACTGCGCAACCGTGCCAGTGCTATAAAACGCCACACCATAACGCATCTTGCCGACTATCTGGAACAGTTCAGCCGGCAGCTGGAAAGCCGAGGGGTCATAGTGCATTGGGCGAAGGATGCCGAAACGTTCAACCATACGGTGCTCGACATACTGCAGAAGCATGGCGTGACAAAGATGGTGAAGTCGAAATCGATGCTCACAGAAGAGTGCGGCATGAACCCGTTCCTGCAGGACAACGGCATTGATGTGGTGGAGACCGACCTCGGCGAGCGCATCCTGCAGTTGCTGGGGCAGAAGCCCAGCCACATAGTGATGCCGGCAATACACCTGAAACGTGAGGAGGTGGGACGCATGTTCGAGGAGAAAGGCATAAGCAAGGAGGTGGGAAACTACGACCCTACTTACCTCACCGCCTGTGCACGGCAGCATCTGCGCAACCAGTTCATGGAGGCAGGAGCAGGCATGACGGGCTGCAACTTCGGCGTAGCAGCCACCGGCGATGTCGTGGTGTGCACCAATGAGGGCAACGCCGATATGTCCACTTCCATGCCGCGTCTGCATCTTGTGGCGATGGGCATAGAGAAAGTGGTGCCCGACTACCGGTCGGTGGCAGTGTTCCAGAGACTCCTGTGCCGCTCCGCCACGGGTCAGCCCACAACCGCCTACACCTCGCATTTCCGTCAGGCACGTCCCGGCGGCGAGATGCATGTCATTCTTGTGGACAACGGGCGCAGCGACATCCTCGCCGATGAAGACCATTGGCAGACGCTGAAGTGCATACGTTGCGGTTCGTGCATGAACACATGTCCCGTCTATCGACGCTCTGGCGGTTACTCCTACACCTATTTCATTCCCGGACCGATAGGCATAAACCTCGGTATGCTGCGCGATGCCGCCCGCTATGCCGACAATGTTTCGGCGTGCTCGCTGTGTCTTTCGTGCGACAAGGTGTGCCCTACGCAGGTGGGACCGGGTTCGCAAGTGTATCTGTGGAGGCAGAAGCTCGACTCGCTTCACCGTGCCGACCCTATGAAGAAGGTGATGTCGGAGGGTATGGCGGCGCTCTTCAATCATCCGCTGCTCTATTCTTCGGTGCTGAAATTGGCTCCACTCGCCAACATCGTGCCTGAAAAACTCACGCATGTACGCTTCCTTAATCCGTGGAGCGTGGGTCATGCGATGCCTCATTTTGCCAAGACATCGTTTCAGGAATTATGGAAAAATGGAAAAGTGAAGTGATGAACGATTCGGATTTGACGACTTCTCCGTATGCGAAAGCAATGTAAAAGGAAACAGAAATGAGTTATAAAGACGAACTTTTAGACAAGCTCCGCCGTAATACAAGGGAGCAATACGATATGCCGGAAGGCGACGTCGCCGGCATAACCTACGACGACACTGTGGCACAGTTCATATCGATGAGCGAGGCTGTGGGCAGCCGTGTGGTGGAGGCGAAACCCGGCGAGACTCTCGACGACATAGTGCGCCGTGCCTATCCCGATGCGAAAGTGATAGCATCGGCTCTGCCGCAGCTCACAACGGCGACGCTCAATCCCGACAATGTGCCCGATGCGCAGTCGCTGAACGGCACCGATGTGGGTGTGGTGGAAGGCAGTATAGGCGTAGCAGAGAACGGCTGTGTGTGGATTCCGCTGTCGATGAAGGAGAAAGCGGTGTGCTTCATCTGTGAGTATCTTGTGATAGTATTGCCCAAGAGCGGCATCGTGAACAACATGCACGAGGCTTACTCACGCCTGGATATGCCGGCTACCGGGCTCGGAACGTTCATAAGCGGACCTTCAAAGACCGCCGACATAGAACAGGCTCTCGTCATGGGTGCGCAGGCGGCACGCGGCGTGACGGTGGTGATAGTGTGACGCTTCTTCATTCGGCATAGTCGCTCACGATATCAAGCAGCTCCTGACCGAAGCGGCTTGCCTTCGCCTTTCCCATGTAGCGGCATTCCAGCAGTTGTGCGGTGTTCCTTGGTTGCAGGGTGGCTATGTCGGTCATTGTCTCCTTACGCAGGATGCAGTAGGCAGGCACTTTCAGTTCTTCCATCTTTGATTTGCGCCATGCTATGATGGCTTCGAGCAGCTTCATGTTGCACGGCATGTTGGCGTCGGTGGCCGGCTTCTTGCTCTTTGCTGTGTTTTTTGCGGCAGTCTTCTTTTTCTTCGGCTCTTCCTGTCCCGTGAGCACCATTGCCCTTTTGTGCAGATAGGGTTGCAGCGAAAAGCCGTTCTCCTTTACATACATCAGCAGTTCGCACTTCTGTTTAAGCATTTCGCGCAGGTTTGCCGTGAGTTCCGTCGCTCTTGTGCGCAGCACATCGTTGGCTGTTTCCACGCGGGTGTTGCCGGCCAACAGCACCATGTCGTAGAGACGGCTGCCGAAATAGGTGGCTCCCTTGCGTATGCGCTCCTGCAATGTGGGGTCGTTGGCGTAGTCGGCACAGGTGAGTATGAGGCGCACATACTGCGTGTTGAACTTCTCCGACACTTCATACACCTCCTTCTTTATCACGGAGAAGCGGGCCTTGTACTCCAGAATGAGCTTGGGATAGTTGCGGCGGAAGTTGTCGTTGAGCAGATTCATCATGCGTTCAACGGTCTGTGTGATGATGTGGAAGTTGAAGAGCTCGCTCACGGTGGCCATGAAGAAGTCGCGCTGCATGGTCTTGAGAGTGTCTTCGGTGGGAACATGCTGCGATGCAAGCGATATGAACGAGTCGATGGCGCCGTCTCTTATTATCGCACTTTCGGGCAGGGGCGCACTCAGCACCAGACCTTCGAGCGTGCGGCAGCGGCTCAGTGCGACGTAGGTCTGCCCGTGGGAAAAGGCGTGCTGCACATCGATGATGGCTTTGTCGAAGGTAAGTCCCTGACTCTTGTGTACGGTTATTGCCCATGCCGCTTTCACGGGGAACTGCTTGAACACGCCTTCCACCTCTTCCGTTATCTCCTTTGTCGATTCGTTGAGCACATAACGGCTGTTTGTCCACTCTTCAGGCTCCACCCTTATGGCGGCATCGCTACCCTTGGGGATGACGGAAAATCCCTTGCTGTCAATTTCGCTTATGTGTCCTATCATACCGTTGTAGTAGAGTTTTGCCGGCGATGAGTCGTTCTTTACGAACATCACCTGCGCCCCTTTCTTCAGAGACAGGCGTTGGTCGGTGGGGAAGAGCATTTCGGGATACTTGCCGCTTATCTGCGCATTGTAGTGGAAGAGGCTGCCTGGCAGTGCCGACAGTTGCTCGTCGTTTATGCGCTGGGCTTGTGCGTTGTGTGTGGTGAGGCGTATGTAGCCCTCGTCTTCGCGTGGTTTGAAGCCCGGAATGTAACGGCTGTTGAGGGCGTTGAGCACGGCATGGTCGGCGCGGTTGTCGCGCACACGGTTGAGAATTTCAAGGAAACGGGCGTCGCTCTGGCGATAGACATGGGTGAGTTCTATCATTGTGAACGCCGACTTGCGCAGGGCGTGGCTGCTGAAGAAGTAGGGCGTGTCGTAGTAACGGCTCAACAGTGTCCACTCTTCATCCTTGGCTACGGGGGCAAGCTGGCCGAGGTCGCCAATCATAAGCATCTGCACGCCGCCGAAAGGGGCGTTGCTGCGACGATAACGGCGAAGCGCATTATCGACAGCATCAAGCAAATCGGCACGCACCATGCTTATCTCGTCGATGACAAGTGTGTCGATGGAACGTATGACGCGAATCTTCTCTTTGCCGAAACGGAACTGTCCGCTGCTTAACTTGTAGTTGGCTTCGGGTATGTAGGGGGCGAAGGGCAACTGGAAAAACGAGTGTATCGTCACACCTTCGGCGTTGATAGCGGCTATACCGGTGGGGGCAAGCACGACGATACGCTTTGCCGACTCCCGGCGCAGATGGCGCAGAAAGGTAGTCTTTCCCGTTCCTGCCTTTCCCGTAAGGAATAGGTTGGTGTTGGTTGTTTCTATTATGTCCCACGCGATGCGTGTCTGTTCGTTGGTTTCCATAATGCGTTTGTTGTAGAAGATGGCGCTTGCCGTTTGTCATACAAAAGTACGAATTTTATTCCAAACTAACCCTATTGTGCCGCGCAAGCGTCTTAATTTGACAAAAATCAATCATCTTTATTTTGTCGGGAATACGTTTCTCGCTAACTTTGCAAGTGCAAAGTACAAAATGAATACTCACCTTATCCACAGATGTTACAGCTATGATAAAAGCCTTGTTCTTCGATGTTGATGGCACGCTCGTGAGCTTCCAGACACACAATGTACCGCAATCCACATGCGACGCACTGCGCCGTGCCAGAGAAAAGGGCGTGAAGATATTCACGGCTACGGGTCGCCCGCGGCAGTTGCTCGACAATATTCCCGAAGTGGAACCGCTTATGGACGGATACATTCTCGCCACGGGCGCACTCTGCACTTATGGCGAAGAGGTAGTGCGCAAGGATGTTATTCCTGAGGATGAAGTGAGGGAGGTGGTGCGCTTCTGTACGGAACTGGGTGTTCCGACAGTGGTGGTTGGCACGAATGACATTCAGATTGTCAATCGTAACGACGAGTTCAACCATGTGTTCCGTGATATGCTGAAGGTGAAATACAACAAGTTTGATGTGCCGCTCGACGAGGTCATTGCGCAGGGCGTGTTGCAGATAACACCGTTTCTCACTCCCGATGAGGAACGCAGGCTGCTCCCTTCGCTGCCGGGCTGCACTTCGGCACGCTGGTATCCCACGTTCTGCGACATCACTTCTGCTGCTGCCGACAAGGCGAACGGCATACGCTCCATCGCACAGCACCTTGGCATAGACCTCTCGGAGACTATGGCTTTCGGCGACGGCGGCAACGATATTTCAATGCTTCAGACCGTCGGCACGGGCGTGGCTATGGGTAATGCGCTCGACGAGGTGAAGGCTCATGCCGACTATGTCACCACCGATGTCGATAACGACGGCGTGAAAAATGCTCTGGAACACTTCGGGATAATTTAGAAAGGAATCCTGAAATCAGCATTGCCGGATAGACCTGCGACATGAATATTGCCGTCTTACGGCGGCATTGCGATACTCCGCCATAAGGATTTTTTTCGTCCTTGTGGCGTTTTTTTCGTATAAAAAGCTAAAAATAAGGTGAGAATTCTTTTATAAATGTATTTTTTCGTAACTTAGCGCACTGTAAGTCGTACTTGTGACAAGCATGACGAAGTTGGCGGATTCGGAATGGAACCGCCACAGACAAAAACTTTGTAATACCAAATTGCTAATTTACTGAAGTTCCGCAGGTTTTCGATTATTGACGGAATACGGCTGGATAAGAGACGGGAAGAGCACATCTCCTCGTCAATTGTTGGTTTGTTTTCGTGTTGAATGACGCCGACTGGCGGGATTCGAATAATTTTCTAATCACTTAATCTATGAATATCAAATTCCTATTCTCAGCATTCCTTCTGGGATGCGTAGCAGTGCCTGTTGATGCAACTGTTGCCAGTGCCGCCCCGATTGGCGTGGCAGCGGCAGCCGATGATGCCGTGGAAACAGGCTCTCTTGCCATAAATATGGCTACCGGTTCGTTCACAATCACAAACCCCAGCAACTCGTACGCCACACGATGGGCTTCCACACAGACGGAACCTAAGGTGGAAGTGGATTGCGGAGTGAACAACATGGATGTGAAAAACAGTGACGACAACACCATCATGGCCTATGTCGGAGGTAAGAACTCATGCGACTATGTGCTGTCGGTAAGTAAAGGATGGGTCATCACAGGCTACAGTTTCGATGTGGCTCTTGTGAATGCGGCAAAACCAGTAATGTTGGTTGCCGGCGAAAAGACAGTGCAAGCCACAACCACTCCGGAGCGCGTGACAGTGAACGGACTGTGTGAAAACAACTTTGTAGGTTTTACTCTTTATGGTGACAACAACGCCGTTTTGATAACAAACTGGACGATAAGCTACAAAACCGACCCTAATGCCGCGCCTGCTTTGGACCTTCGTGAGAAAAAAGTGTTTGAGAACGTGGCGGGAGGCGTGCCTTACCGCATCCCGGCGATAGGAAAAGCAGGCAATGGCGACATCATTGCCGTGGCCGATTCACGTCCGAGTCATGCCGACATCGGGTCGGGTAGAGTGGATTTGCACCTGCGCCGTTCCACCGATAACGGTAAGACTTGGGGCGAAGTGCTTATGCCGGAGAACTTCAGAGGCGACGGCAAAATCACCTCATGGCGTCACGACAAGGCTGCATACGGCGACCCATGCATCGTCGGCGACCGTGAGAGTGGACGCATGATGATCACTTCTTGCTCAGGATTCCCCGGTTTCTTCGATTCCTCAGACAGAGTGATGGGATGGGCACGATGGTATTCCTATGACAATGGAGTGACATGGGAAGGTCCGCAATACATCGAGCAGGAGTTCGTTTATAAACCTCTGGATGAGGCCGACCACCACATTAACGGCTTCTTTATAGGTGCCGGAAAGATTCATCAGAGTAACTATATCAAGAAGGACAAGTACTACCGCCTCTATTGTGCAGGCTCAAGCCAGCAGGGCGGAGGTAACACTGAGAACTGGGTGCTCTATTCCGACGACTTCGGCGAGACTTGGGACTTCCTTGGAGGTGCCGGCGTTTCTCCCGTTCCTCATGGCGACGAGCCTAAGGTGGAGGAACTTCCCGACGGCAATGTTATAGTTTCGAGCCGCCACGTTGAAGGTCGTCGTTACAACATCTACAAGTTCTCAAGCGACGACGGCGTTAGCGGAAGCTGGGGCGAAGTGGCTCTTTCGAGCACAGCCAACCACGGATTGAAGGCCAACAACGGCTGCAATGGCGAGATTCAGATTGTTCCCGTAGTGTGTAAGGACAACGGTGAGAAGGCATTCATAGCCCTCCAGTCGCTGCCAACATACAACCGTACGAAGGTTTCCATCTTCTATAAGGATATAACCAACCCTCAAACGTATGCCACACCTGCCGATTTCGCCAGAGACTGGGACGGCTATTATCAGGTGAGCAACACTACTTCGGCTTACAGCACATGGTGCCTGCAGGACGACCACACGCTTGGTTTCCTCTACGAGGAGAATAGTAGCAACGACGGTTACGACATCGTTTACAAGCGTCTTGGCATCGATGTGATAACAAACGGCAAGTATGAGTTTGACACGGAGTTCGTTTACACACCGAAGAAGATTGACTTTGCAAAGGCAGAACGCATCAAGACAATGTCGAAACTAATCACTACCGTTGAGAACGAAGTTGCAAGCCGCTCGTCGTATGTGCTTGGCGACAAGCTCATCAAGGATGTAAACCAGCTCAGTTGCCCGTTCAAGTATCAGGGAACCACCTCCAGCGACCGTCGTGGTCTTGATGCTCTCATTGACAACAATGCCTCCACTTTTTTTCACACCGACTATTCCGGCGGCAATGTGACACCTGGAAAGCACTATCTGGATGTGACAAGTGTGAGTGGAACTGCATTTGAAAAGGAGATACAGATAAATGTGACACGCCGTGCCGACGGTGTCGCCGACCATCCGAGCGAGTTCACAATCACTGGTTCCAACGGCACTTCGGAGTTCACTCCCATCGCCGTTGTTGAAGTTCCCGACGCTTCTGCCGGAGCGAAAGCCACATGTTCCTTTGATATTCCAAATGGCGAGAGCTACACACAGTTGCGCTTTGCCGTGACCAAGACACCTCTCATGCGTGGCTATTGGCACATGGCGGAGTTTCAACTTTATCCCCGTACACTCGACCCGGAATGCAAGAACGCCGTTCATCCCGATGCATATAAAAAGATAATGCAGGCAATTGCTGACGCGAAGAACGCGGCAGACTGTACCGAAGACGACCTCGGCAATTTGCAGAAAGCTTACGATGACTACCTCGCCGTAGTGGATAACTCGACTGCTATAAGCGAAATAGAGTACAAAGCCGGCGAGCCTGCTTACATTTACGACTTGCAGGGTCGTCGTGTGAATGCTGCCCGCAAAGGCATCTACATCATCAATGGCAAGAAAGTGGTGAAATAACCGCCGCCTGACATAATCGTGCAAAAGCATGAAGAAATCCGCATCATGCAAGTGTAATGTGGATTTCTTTATGCTTTTTTTGTATATATAATGTTTGGAAGTCGGAAAAAATGAGTAAGTTTGCAACTATAAACCAAAACAATAGAATTTATACAGAAAATGGATATTACCGAAAGATTTATCAATTACACACAGTTCGACACCCAGTCGAGCGAGGAGTCGGAGAGCGTACCCAGCACCCCGAAACAGCTTGTGTTCGCAAAATACCTCACAGAGGAACTTGAACGTGAGGGCTTGAGCGATGTGGAAATGGACGAGCAGGGCTACATCTACGCCACACTGAAGGCCAACACTAAGAAGGATATCCCTACCATCGGCTTCATTTCTCACTACGACACATCGCCAGATTGCAGCGGTGCAGGCATCAAACCACGCATCGTCAGAGCCTACGACGGTGGTGATGTGGTGCTCTCCGAGGGCATAGTGTCGTCGCCGGCTAAGTTCCCGGAACTGAAAGCGCACATCGGTGAGGACATAATCGTGACCGACGGAACGACCCTTCTCGGTGCCGACGACAAGGCAGGAATCGCCGAAATCATCCAGGCGATGTGCTGGCTGCGCGACCACGACGAGATAAAGCACGGTGACATACGCGTCGCTTTCAATCCCGACGAGGAGATTGGCATGGGCGCACACCACTTCAATGTGGAGAAGTTCGGTTGCCAGTGGGCTTACACCATCGACGGTGGCGACCTCGGCGAACTTGAATATGAGAACTTCAATGCCGCCGGTGCCAAGATACACATAAAGGGAGTGAGCGTACACACGGGCTATGCCAAGGGCAAGATGGTGAACGCTTCGCGTCTTGCAGTGGAGTTTGCCGACATGATTCCAGCAACAGAAGTACCCGAAGTGACCGAGGGTTACGAGGGATTCTATCATCTTTTGGGTATCAACTCCAATTGTGAGAAGGCCACATTGTCGTACATCATCCGCGACCACGACCGCGACCGCTTCGAGGACCGCAAGGACTTCATCGAGCAATGCGTGCGCAAGATGAACGAAAAGTGGGGTGAAGGCACTGTGACGGTGGAACTGAAGGACCAGTATTACAACATGAAGGAGAAGATAGATCCCAACATGCATGTTATAGACATAGTCCTGAAAGCCATGCAGGAAAGCGGCGTCGCTCCCAAAGTGCAGCCCATCCGCGGCGGCACTGACGGTGCACAGCTCTCGTTCAAGGGTCTGCCATGCCCCAATATCTTTGCCGGCGGCTGCAACTTCCACGGTCCTCACGAGTTTGTGAGCATTCAGGTGATGGAGAAGGCCATGCAGGTGATAATAAAGATATGTGAGATTACGGCGCATTTCAACGACTGAAACTCGCTTATATAAAATCAGAAAAGGAAAAGGCGGTAACACATGCAGAATGTGAAACCGCCTTTTACGCTTGTGTGAAAAGCCTGAACGGCATCGCATGCGCATAAAAAACGGAAACGAAAATGTCAGAAGTCCCTACGCTTATCAACGACCTCGCCCTCATACTTATTGTTGCAGGAGCGGTCACTCTCATCTTCAAATACCTCAAGCAGCCGCTTGTCCTTGGCTATGTGGTGGCAGGATTCATCGTGAGTCCGCACATGCCTTACACCATGTCGGTAATCGACAACTCCGACATTCAGACATGGGCAGACATTGGCGTCATGTTCCTTCTTTTCTCGTTGGGACTTGATTTCTCGTTCAAGAAGATTGTGAAGATGGGCATTTCGCCCGTCATAACCACCTGTACCATCATCTTTTCGATGATGACATTGGGCATTGTCGTCGGACACGCGTTCGGATGGAACCGCATGGACTGCATCTTCCTTGGCGGAATGCTTGCTATGAGTTCCACCACCATCATCTACAAGGCATTCACCGATATGGGACTGCGGCAGCAGAAGTTTGCCGCTCCCGTCATGAGCGTGCTCATTCTTGAGGATGTCCTTGCCATTGTCATGATGGTTGTGCTGTCGTCTATGGCGAGCGGAAACAATCCTGACGGTGGCGAGATGATAGGGTCGGTGCTCAAGATAGGTTTCTTCCTCGTGTTGTGGTTTGTCATAGGCATCTTCGTCGTACCGTTGTTCCTGCGCAAGACGCGTAAGGTTATCAACAACGAGACGCTTCTCATCGTGTCGCTCGGCCTTTGCTGCCTTATGGCTGTCGTCTCCACGAAGGTGGGTTTCAGCAGTGCTTTCGGTGCGTTTGTCATGGGTTCCATCCTTGCCGAGACCATTGAGGCCGACAAGATAGAACGCCTTGTGGCTCCCGTCAAGGACCTTTTCGGAGCCATCTTCTTCGTGTCGGTCGGCATGTTGGTCGATCCTGCCATACTCGTGCAGTATGCCTTGCCTATATGTGTGCTTGTTATGACGATACTTGTGGGGCAGGCTGTCTTCGGAACATTCGGTTTTCTTATCGGAGGCCAGTCGTTGAAGTCGGCCATGCGTTGCGGATTCTCTATGGCACAGATAGGTGAATTCTCGTTCATCATAGCTTCTTTAGGTCTGTCATTGCACGTTACGGGCGGCTTCCTCTATCCCGTTGTGGTGGCGGTGTCGGTCATCACCACCTTCCTCACGCCCTATATGATTCGCTTTTCCGTCCCCTGCTACGGCATTCTTGAGCGTCGTCTGCCCAAGACATGGATTCGTGCGCTCAACAACATAACGCTCTCTCACCCCTCATCGGCTCCCCAAAGCAACTGGCACAGCCTCATTGCGCAGATGGCACGCATCACTGTGGTCTATTCCATACTGTCGATTGCCGCCATCGCGCTTATGTTCACCGTCTTCCTTCCGTTCATACGCAGCCTCATGCCTGGCATGCACTGGTGGGCCAACGGTATTTGCGGACTTCTCACCGTGGTCTTCATTGCGCCCTTCCTGCGTGCTATGGTTATGAAGAAGAACCATTCTGAGGAGTTCCGCGCGCTCTGGAACGAGAGCCGTGCCAACCGTCTGCCACTGCTTGTCACCATTCTTGTGCGCCTGTTCATAGCGGCGGCGTTCATCTTCTACATCTGCAATTTCCTCACACGCTTCACCAATGCGCTCATGCTCACCATAGCTCTTGTGGCTGTGGGTGTGATGATTCTGTCGCGGAGGTTGAAGCGTCAGAGCATACTCATGGAGCGTATGTTCGTGCAGAACCTCCGTTCGCGCGACATAGAGCAGCAGGTGCTCGGGCTGAAGAAACCGCTTTACGAGGGACATCTGCTCGACCGTGATATACATATCTCTGAAATTGACATTCCGGAGGACTCCCGATGGGCCGGCCTCTGCCTTGCCGACCTGCGTCTGAGCAACCGTTTCGGCGTGCATGTGAGCAGCATTCTGCGCGGACACCAACGCCTGAACATCCCCGGAGGCGACAGCATTGTCTTTCCCGGCGACCGCCTGCAAGTCATCGGAAGCGACGCCCAGCTTGCCGCACTCCATGCTGCCGTAGTGGGCGAGACGGTACCTGCCGACCCCGATATAGAGAAGCGTGAGATGCGTCTGGCGCAGATCGTCATCGACAAGCATTCGCCTTTCGTGGGCAGGACAATGGCGGAGACCGGCATACGCGAACGCTTCAGTTGCATGGTCGTGGGAAGGGAAGAAGGCAAGGTGAACCTCTCAATGGTGTCGCCAAACTACCGTTTCCGTCTTGGCGACATTGTCTGGATTGTGGGCGAGCAGGAGGCTGTGAAGCATTTGAGTAATGTGAACAGTGGGGAAGGAACGAAGTGAGTAAACTGATGTCTTCCTTCTTGATGAAATAAAGTCGCAGATATGCATGACTTGAAATAAAAAACAACCGATATGAACATCGAAACCGTACGCGAATACTGTCTTTCGCTGCCCCTCGTAACAGAGGATTTTCCTTTCGACGAGCGGACACTCGTCTTCCGTGTGCTTGGCAAAATCTTTGCCTGCATCGACCTTGAACGCCCCAATCTCGTCACCATGAAGTGCGACCCCGTGCGTGCCATCGACCTGCGCGAAATCCATTCCGAGGTGGAAGGTGCATGGCATTGGAACAAGAAGTATTGGAATCAGGTGGCACTCGACGGTATGCTCGACGACGACTTCATCTGCTCCCTCCTCAATCACAGCTATCATGAGGTGGTGAAGAAACTTAGGAAATCCGACCGTGTGGCGCATCCCGAAGTGCTGACGGTCGGGGATGAATGAAGGTTTATTTTTTGTTGTTTGTTCCGCTGAGGATTGAAAGTATAATCAATGTGTTAGATTGGCAAATGTTGCATGTTGTTACGGTCTTCCCGAACTTTTGTATTTATCCTTCCGTAATCCCTGCATGACATATAGTAGAAGGTCGAGTGTCTCGCTCGACAACACCGTACATGCAATTCATAATTCATATTTCTGAATTCATAATTGGCAGGTTTTGTATGTGTTGTCGAGCGGGACGCTCGACCTCCTATCCTATTTCTTCCGTAAACTCGAAATTCCCGCGTCCTGCGCCAAGTTCAAAGTGCAGGCGTGCTATGCCGAGGTCTATCTTCGTGTAGCCGAATATCGAGAAGCCGGGTAGTGCCGCCACGAGTGCCTTGCCGTTTTCCACGGGGCGGTATTCAAATCTGAATTTCTGTTGGTTCACGGCAGTAGGGGCGAGCAGGGCAGCTTCCACGCCGCGGCGGAACCATTCGGGAGTGTCGCCCGATGCGTTGCTCACCTGTTCCACACTCTTGCTCTTATGCGCAAAACCCTGCTTCTCGCCGTAGCCCAGGGCTATCATGCACACCAGCTTTTCACCTTTTCTTATTTCATACTCGCCCTTCACATTGCGGTAGGTCAGCCCTGCCCAGCATGTGTTCAGTCCTAATGTCTGCGCCAGCAGCACGAGTTCCTCGCCGTAGTAGCCCGTCAGCAGGTCGAGTTGCGGCGTCTTCCTGCCCGCCATCACGATGTAGTTTCTCACGCCTTTCAGCTTGCCGTAGCTCAACAGTCCCGTGAATGCCCGCGGCTCTTCCGTCACGAGCTGTATGTGCAGACCCGTTCTGGCGTTCGTCTCGTCTATCTTCGCCCTCAGTGCGGCTGTCGCCTCTGCCGTGAGCGGTCTGTCAGTGTATCGGCGCACACTGTGCCGGCACGCCATCGCTTCTTTCAAATCCATTGTGCTGTGTCCTCCTTTTGTCAGGTGAATATGATGTTCTGAAGGCAAATTTACTCATTTTGCCATTAAATGATATGCAAATGCCATTGCTTTTGCCGCCGAATCGCTTTTTTTAACTAACTTTGTGGTTGTAAACAATAAATGAAAGAAAAACCTATGACAACCAAATCAGTTCCAACGTTATTCCTTACCGCCGGTCTGTCGCTCCTCTCTTGCGGAGCACTGGCGCAGGGTCTGTTGCCCAAACCACAGTCGTTCACAGCCCGTAAGGGTGCATTCGATGTCAATGCCGCCGCATTTAAGGTGGTGAACGAGGCTGGCGACGATGCCCGTAACATCTACTCGGCTGCCTGTTTCGCCAAGGCTTCTGACAACGCCAGGCGTGTAGTGCGCTTCGTCAGATTGGAGAACGCCTCTTCCACTGAGGCCTACCGCCTCCACATCACCCCCGACACGCTTCTCGTCAGTGCCGCCTCTGCCGATGCCTTCCGTTATGCATGGCAGACAGTGGAGCAGCTGAAGAACCGCAAGGGCGTCGTGCCGGCTTGCGACATCGATGATGCCCCGGCCTACCGTTGGCGTTCGCTCATGATTGATGTGTCGCGCCATTTCCAACCGATAAGTTTCCTCAAGAAGCAGATAGATGTGATGTCGCAGTACAAGTTCAACCGTCTTCACCTGCATCTCACTGATGCTGCCGGCTGGCGCATGGAGATAAAGCGTTACCCGCGCCTCACAAACCTTGCCGCATGGCGTCCCGAACGCACATTGAAGGAGTGGGTCAAGAACGGGTCGAAGTATGCCAAGGAAGGCACCGAGGGTGCTTACGGTGGCTACTACACCCAGGAACAGCTGCGCGACCTCGTGAGCTACGCCGCCGAGCGTGGCATAACCATCGTGCCGGAGATAGAGATGCCGGGTCACTCGGCAGAGGTACTCACGGCTTATCCCGAACTATCCTGCACGCATGAACCGTACAAGCAGATGGACTTCTGTCCGGGAAGCGTGGCTACTTACGACTTCCTTGAAAACGTGCTGAAGGAGGTTATGGATGTCTTCCCATCGAAATACATACATGTGGGTGGCGATGAGGCCGACAAGGCATCATGGCCTTCATGTCCGCTCTGTCAGGAGAAAATGCGCGAACTTGGTTGCGACAAGGAAGGATTGCAGGCGCATCTCATAGCACACTTCGGCAAATTCCTCACCGAACACGGTCGCCAACTCGTGGGATGGGACGAGGTGATAGCCGGAAACCTTGCCAAAAACACCACGGTGATGGTGTGGCGCGGACTCGAAAAGGCGCATGAGGCCATAGAGCACGGTTACGATGTGGTGCTCTCGCCCGGTGCTTACTGTTATCTTGACGCTTATCAGGATGCACCCGACAGTCAGCCTGAGGCAATAGGCGGATTCCTCCCGTTGGAGAAAGTTTACAGTTACATTCCCGGCGAAGACCTCCCCGAAGCCGAACGCCGCCGCATTACCGGTGTACAGGCCAACCTCTGGACGGAATATATACCCACTCCCGAACATGCCGAGTACATGCTCTATCCTCGCGCACTCGCCATTGCCGAGATAGGATGGAACGGAACGAAGAAGAAGAACTATCCCGAATTCCGCCAGCGTGCCTTGAAGCAGATTGAGCATCTGCGCCGTCAGGGAGTGAACACCTTCGACCTCGCACATGAGCGTGGCGAGCGTCCGGAGTCAAAGAAGCCCATCAAGCACAAGGCTCTCGGCTGCAAGGTGATATTCAACCACCGCTATTCCGACAAATACAAGGCGCAGGGCGACCAGACTCTCGTCGATGGACAGCGTGGCGGATGGACTTACGGCGACCAGAAATGGCAGGGTTACATCAACGGCGACTACTGCCTTGATGTGACACTCGACCTCGGCAAGCGTCAGAGCATAAAGTCGGTGTCGGCTGTCTTTATGCAGGCTTACGGCGCATGGGTGTTCTTCCCGGAAGAGTTCAAGGTGTCGGTCAGCGACGACGGCAAGAACTTCACCGAGGTATATACCGCCACAAGCGAGGTGAACCGCGACATTCAGTCGGGTTTCCGCACACTGGAATGGAAGGGTGCCAAGCAGACACGCTACATACGGGTGCAGGGAAAGACCACCATGGACGGCGGTTGGCTCTTCACCGACGAGATTGTGGTGAAGTAGAATATCCGCATTCCCGATGCTTCATAACCCGCGGCAAACGCAGAAGGACTTCTTCTCCTGCGCTTGTCGCGGGTATTTCATTTGTCAAAGCAAGTCGCTGTATAACAATGTGTTGTCTTCCTTGTGTCCCTTTCATGCAATGCTCTTTTCCGGATTTTCATTTCCTCTATAAAAAAAAAGGCTTGTTTGCATCGCAAAGAAGCCTTCTTTTGAACGTAAACAAGGCTTGTTTTGAGTGTAAACAAGCCTTGTTTTGAAAAGAGAAAAAGTAAGTCTCGTTTTTCTTACTTCGCCCTCCATATAAGTATGATGAACACCAAGCCAGTGCATAACAGCACTGCCCCCATGATGTTGATGAGCATTTTACTGGCCAGTCCGCATTCATTTGCGGCTATAGCCGCTGCCGTTGGAGGTGCGAGCAGTGCTGTTGTGCGTTCCGACAGAGCCGCAAGCTCCATCTGGCGCACTGTCTTTATGCGAAAAGGCAGGTTCACTGTATCTATGGGATGGTATGCGCCGTAGAGCAACAACGCCGTTGTGGCTGTGCCGAAGACTCCGATCAGAATCAGTGCCTGTGTGTGGCTGCTGTCAGAATTTATCGCCAGTCGGGCGATTACAGCCCATAACGCCACCGTTTCAAGCAGTGCGATGCCCTCCATCACGGTGCTTGTGACGGTTCTGCGCATGTGCAGTTTTTCCAGTTCCGTGGCGGCGTAGGGCTGACTTAACATCTTAATCAGTTTCTTTGCTGTCAGTTTCATTGTTCTCAGTTTTTCGTTTACGTTTCTTTGGCAGTCGTCCGTTCTTGCGCAGAGCCTCGGCGATGACCCACTGAAGCTGTCCGTTTATGCTGCGGAATTCGTCGGCAGCCCACGCTTCAATGGCATCCATCGTCTCGGTATCTACACGCAGAACGAAACTCTTTGTGCCGGATTCTTTCTTTGCCATATTGCGTTTTGTTGTTTTTTCTATGATGGTCCCGTTGAGGTTCGCAGAGCGGTGCGGCTGTGGGACGGGGTGTCCCGTCGGCCGCATTATGCTGTTAATGGTTGAGTGTGCCGGCATTCACTACCGGTTGGGCGGAGTCGTCGCCGCAGAGCACCACGAGAAGGTTGCTCACCATGGCTGCCTTCTTGTCGTCGTCAAGCTCCACTATCTCCTCGTTGCTGAGCTTGTCGAGAGCCATCTTCACCATCGACACGGCTCCTTCCACAATCTTCTCGCGGGCTGAGATTATGGCATCTGCCTGCTGGCGGCGCAGCATCACGGCTGCAATCTCAGGAGCGTAGGCCAGATAGTTGATGCGTGCTTCCACCACTTCTATTCCCGCCATGCTCAGACGCTCGTCGAGTTTGCTTTCGAGCTGCTTGTTTATCTCGTCGGCATCGTCACGCAGTGTCAGCTCGTCCTTGCTTCCGTCGTTGTTGTCGTAGGCGTAGAGTCCTGCCACCTGACGCAGGGCGGCGTCGCTTTGTGTGTTTACGAATTTCTCGAAGGCAAGCATTACGTTTGAGACACTTGTTCCCACTGTTACGTTGTTCTGTTGTGCCGCTCCGCTTTGTGCCATTGTCTGTGAGTCGATTTCGAACATCGCCTTGTAGGTGTCTTTGAGTTTCCACACCAGCACGAGACCTATCATTATGGGGTTGCCCGTCTTGTCGTTCACCTTGATAGGTTCGGAGTCGAGGTTGCGCGCACGCAGCGACAGCTTCTTTGTGTTGATGAACGGGTTCACCCACGAATAGCCCACCTTGGTGAACGTGCCACGGTAGTTGCCGAAAAACATCATGACACGCGCTTCGCCCGGTTCCACCATCATGAAACCTGCCCATATAAATAATGTGGTAACGAGCATGACTCCTCCTCCGACAATCATTGCTATGTCTGCAATGCCGTATGTGTTGTGGGCTATTGCCAGAGCGATGAGTGCAATACAAACAACGGTCAGTGCCATGTTTACGAACAGCATCATGAATCCGTTTAATGTCATTCCCTTGAATGTGAATTCCTTATTCTCCATAATTCTAACGGTTTTGAAAATTGATTGTTATGTGATTTGTTTATAATATTATTTTGATATTACAAAAGTATGCACTTTCCTGTAAACCCGCAAATCCTTTAACGTTTTTTACGAACTTAAAAACGGACTGAATTTCATTGTGCCGATTTTTTATTTGTAACTTCGCACCGGATAAATCGAATAAATGGTTATAGACTGACTTGACATTCTGATTGTGGAATTTAATGAAGTTGCATGACCCGACTTTTGTGTGCAGGGAAGAAAAACGAAAAAGCTTTTCGCTCATTTCGCTTCCTGTATTCCGAAAAATAGAGTAAAAACAAATACCCAATAAAAAACGATGAAAGAAAATCTAAGAACTGCCTCCATCTGCGTGCAGGGAGGCTATGAGGCAAAGAACGGCGAGCCTATAGAGCCGCCAATCATTCAGAGCACCACATTCAAGTATGACAACTCTGAGGAGATGGCAATGCTCTTCGACCTGAAGAAGGAAGGATATTTCTACACCCGTCTCCAAAACCCGACCAATGATGTCGTGGCAAAGAAGATTGCGCAACTTGAAGGTGGAGTAGGAGCGGTGCTGACGAGCAGCGGTCAGGCTGCCAATTTTTACGCGGTGTTCAATATCTGTGAGGCAGGCGACCATATAGTGACGAGCAACGAGATTTATGGTGGCACGTTCAATCTGTTTGGCGTGACACTGAAGAAGCTCGGCATAGAGTGCACTTTCGTGAATCCCAACGACAGTGAAGAGGAAATACAGAAGGCTTTCCGCCCGAACACCAAGCTTGTCTTCGGCGAAACCATCAGCAATCCCGGATGCGCCGTGCTCGACATAGAGAAGTTCGCACGCATAGCGCACCGTAACGGCGTGCCACTCATTGTGGACAATACTTTCGCTACACCCATCAACTGCCGCCCGTTCGAATGGGGCGCCGACATTGTGACGCACAGTACCACTAAATATATGGACGGCACTGCAAGTCAGGTGGGTGGCGTTGTTGTTGATAGCGGCAACTTCGACTGGATGGCGAATGCGGAGAAGTTCCCCGGTCTGTGTACTCCCGACGACAGCTATCACGGTCTTACTTATGTCAAGGCGTTCGGAAAGATGGGCTATACCACCAAACTCGTGGCCCAGCTCATGCGCGACCTCGGTTCGATTCCGGCTCCGATGAACTCGTTTATACTCAACCTCGGACTCCAGTCGCTTCACCTCCGTATGCGCCAGCATTGTGCCAATGCGCAGCGCGTGGCGGAATTCCTTCAGGCAGACCCGCGTGTGGCATGGGTACACTTCAGCGGTTTGCCCGGCGACCAGTATCATGAGCTTGCCGAAAAGTATCTGCCCAACGGCTCGTGCGGAGTCATTGCATTCGGATTGAAGGGCGATCGCCAGACAGCCATACGCTTCATGGACTCTCTCGACATGATAAATATCGTGACACACGTTGCCGATGCACGCACATGCGTGCTGCATCCAGCAAGCCACACACACCGTCAGCTCTCTGACGAACAGCTCCGTGAGGCAGGAGTGGCACCCGATCTTATCCGTCTTTCTGTGGGTATCGAGGATGTCGAGGATATCCTTGACGACATACGGCAGGCTCTGGACAGGATATAATGGTGAATGGCGTGGTGCCTTCCTCGTCATGATTGCAGTTGTTTCTTTCGCTTCGCATAATAGGGAAATCCCTATACGCAAATATGGCAATTACCCTTTCTCAGTTAGGGCTTTTGTTATAAATTTGCAATGTGAATTATTGAAACAATGATAAAAGCATTACAATATGAAAAAGATCTATTACTTGGCAACGTTGTTGATGTTGGCAGCAATGCCCGTACTGTTTACAAGCTGTGACGATGAACCGTATTATTGGTACGAGGACTATTACGGCGACTGGTATGACGATTACGACTGGTACGACAAACCGTTCGATTATGGCAAGAGCGATCTCGTAACTATGGCACAGACCCTCAACGGCACATGGAGCGGAACGGCTACAAACGAATACACCAACGATGACGGACAGCGCGAACGCGTCAGCTTCTACGCCGACTTCACGTTCACGCAGTATTCGCAGAACTCCAACAACGGCACTGGTTACGAAACCGATTACGACGACAGCGGCAACGAACAGACCTTGCGATTCAAATGGTACATCGACCCACGCACATACGATATATATATAGAATATGTGAATTCGGGTTACCAGTATGTGCTCAATTTCAGAGGCAACAGCAACACGTCGGGTTTCTATCTCGGCTATGACGACCAGCTGCGCAAGGATGTGTTCAGCGGAGTGATGGAGGGCGTGAACAACAACGAGTACATATTCTTCGACTGCGACCGTGTGACTGCACGCAATGTCGCACCAAGAACACAGGCAGGAGCGTCAGCCGTCACTGGCAAGTCTTACGGTAGCGCAAAGGGCGTCACCCGTACCGACGCTTCCGCACCAATGGGGTTGCGCAAGAGATAAAGACTGTATGGAAAAGGCTTGGCGGGCATTGTTCGCTTGAAAGGCTTATGATGCAGTAATGGCTTGGCACGGTTTCTTAAGCTGATGCTTAATGAAACTTCGAAAGGCTTGGAGAGGTTTGTAAAGCAAAGAACCTCCCCAAGCCTTTTTGTTTTCGTTGTTTTTGTGCCCCCACACAATGTTAAATACTTAAAAATCATCGTGTAAAGTTTTGCCAGTTCCGTCTCTTTGTGTAATTTTGCCATCCGGACGGTTGATATAAATCAATCTCTCCGTGACTTTGACATCATTGCACTTGCGGATTCCGTCGTTCATATTATATAATAAGGTGAATCATTCCCTTGTCGAATCTCTAATGTGAATGACTGTTAAATTTGCGCTTTATTTCAAATTTTTCTTCCGCAAAGTTTTGGTGTTTCGCCGAAAAGCCATACCTTTGCATCCGCTTTCGAGAACGAACGGAACCTCAAGCAAAGCAAGAGGTGGAAGCGTTGGTAGGAGGCGATGAAGAAAGAGTTCTTTGAAAAGATTACATAAGACAGAAGTAGTACAAGAAGCGAGAATGATGAGACATTCATTCTTGGGTAGAAGAAAAACGAACCGTCAAGTTTGTTTGACTTTGAACTCAAATTTGGAAGCTCGTCCTGAAACAGATACAGACAGGCAGCAGCCTGGTCTTCTTCCGCGAAAGCGTAGGGAGGCCTACTCAAGCTTGCTGTCGGAAAAATATTTTACAATGTAGAGTTTGATCCTGGCTCAGGATGAACGCTAGCTAC
>OLGE01000351.1_pt1 | contig 56830 bp, 49 predicted proteins | sample 1605151 | NCBI WGS metagenome assembly OLGE01 (sample SAMEA3888912, study PRJEB22519) | human gut metagenome | biome: human gut; feature: human-associated habitat; material: faeces | place: Denmark | collected 2010
GGAATCCGCGCTGGTGGATGTGGCTGCGGTGGCAGCCGGAAAGGAGTAAGCAATGACAAAAATTTATGCACGGCGCATCAAGGCAGGGCTGATGACGCTGGAGGATGTGCCCGCGATCTGGCGGGCGAAAACGGCAGCATTGCTGCAGGAGAAGAGCGTATGATTTACGGCATTGATGTGAGCAAACATCAGGGGACGATCAACTGGGATAGTCTCGCGGCGCAGTACAAGGCTGGCAAGATCGGCTTTGTAATCATCCGCGCTGGCTACGGCTACAGCACCGTTGATTTGCAGTTCGAGCGCAACTACCGAGAGGCGGTCAAGAGAGGTATCCCCGTGGGCGCATACTGGTACGCCTACTGGAGCAAGGGCACGCCAACCGACGAGTGCAAGGCATTTCTGGCGGCGGTTTCGGGCAAATCGCTGGCCTACGGCATTTGGTACGATGTCGAGTATGAGCGCAGTATTACAGCCCTGGGCAAAAAAGAGCGCACTGACAAGGTACTGCAGGGGCTGGCCGTGCTGGCTGCCAGCGGGCGCTATTGCGGCCTGTACGCCAGCACGGATATGATCAACAACCGGCTTGAATTTGAGCGCCTCAAGGCCTACGATATCTGGGTGGCGCAGTACGGCAGCCGCTGCACCTGCAAACTGCCCTATGGCATCTGGCAGTATTCCAGCGCCAACCCGCTGGGCGTGCCGGGTTATGGCAGCCATCTGGATTGTAATCGATCCTATAAGGATTACCCCAAAATCACGGCCAAGGGCACGCTGGCCCTCGGCAAGCTGGCGCAGCCTGTGCAGCCCGGCCCCGGCGAGGACAAGCCGCCCCGTGATACATATACCCGCGAAATTGGCCCCGCCACGCGCGGTGATCTGATCAAGCTGATCGAGGCGGCGGACAAGCTGGGGCTGTATACGGTCGGCGCGCTGACCATCGGCCCCATGACCGGCGGCGATGATGCGGCCATCGGGGCCCTGGCGGCGGAGCTGGGGCTGGAGTGTAAGTAACAACGGGAGGAAAAAATGAGCAAATTTGAAACGGTATTCAACCTGGGCGGCAGTGCTGCTGCGGCATTCTTTTGCGCGGCGTTTGGCGGCTGGGATGCGTGGATGCGCGCGCTGCTGACCGTGATCGTGATCGATTATCTTACCGGCGTGGTGGGCGCTGTGGTGCAGGGAGATCTGGATAGCCGCGTGGGCTATAAGGGCATCTGCAAAAAGATGATGATGCTTTGCGTGGTGGCAATGGCGGTGCAGGCCGACAATGTGATCGGCACCGGTGCGGTGCTGCGCGGCATGGCCGTGGGCTTTTATCTGGCCAATGACTCGCTGAGCATTCTGGAGAATGCGGCAAGGATTGGCGTGCCGGTGCCGCAGGGGCTTGTGAATAAGCTGGAACAGATGAAGGATACCTCGGATAAAAAATAAAACATGGGCCAGCAGCTTGATTTTTAAGCAAGCTGCTGGCCTTCTTTTTTGTATGTCTATATATTACATTATATATAAAGGTTATGGGTCATGTGCTGAAAAAATGCAAAAAAAATACCACAGCGCATTATCGCTGTGGTAATCTTTGTGTCAGACAGAACACATTTTTGAACCAAATGAGTTCGACTGCACGTGTTTTGGTGGACCTAATCGGGATCGAACCGACGACCTTACGGATGCGAACCGTACGCTCTCCCAGCTGAGCTATAGGCCCATATTAAAAAGCTTGACAAATGCGAAAGACTACTCATTAAGAGTAGACCTTTTTGCATAAAAAGTCAAGCTTTATTTTATGAAAAATATTCAATGAAAAATCTATTTTTTCAGTCCAGCGAAAAATCTTCCGGTGAAAAGCTGGGCAGCTTGGGCTGCTGGCGGGGCACCCGGCGCAGCGGATCATACAAATATTTCCGGCAGCAGAAAGTGGGGGCAACCAGCCCTTTTTTTGTGCAAAGGATCATCACATTGTCAGATGCGCGGCGGCCATGCTCGCAATATTCGCAGGCGGGGGCAATGGTTTCACCGCAAATGGTGTTTTTTACACGAAGCACAGGGGCGGAACCCTCCTTCTAATAGTTTTACTTATTATAAAACTTCCGGCTTTTTTTGTAAAGAGATGCCTTTTCCAGACGATCCAGCACAAGGCAGCAGAACAAAAACAGCAGCAGGGCGCGATCTCCCGGCAAGCGCCGGTACACAATGAATGGCCGGTTCACAAAAGCCGCCGCAGAAATATCCTGCGGGAAAATATGCACGGCAATGCATAAAAATGCCTGACTCAGCACAAGCTGCAAAGGCCGTGTAAGCGCCAGTGCGCCAAGCGAGTACCGCGCGTGTGAAAGGGCTTTTAGCTGGCACCAAACACTCAGACTTAAAATGCTCATGCTGCCGCAGCAGCCCCGCAAAGCGGCCGTGCCTGCCAAGGCTGCCCAGCTGCGGCAGCCGGAACTGATCTCCAGAAGGCCGGCCAAAACGGCCCGGCTGAGGGGCGTAAATAGTATTTGATCGCCAAGGGCGAGCACCATGCGAAAAAACACCACGCTGCCGCAAACCTGCAGGCTGTTTTGCACAGCGCTGCCGATTGCCCCGGCCAGCCCTTGCGGGGTGGGTGCAGGCTGTGCCGAAAAATCGCAAAAAGAGCTTTCGTTTTGGGGGCAGAGCCAGCGCAAAGCCAGCCCGCACACCAGCCCGGCCGCCAGCTGGCAGGCGTACAGCATCACACCCAAAACCGGCCGCCCCAGCATAAGCCCGCCGACCGCCGCAGTAAACCCCGGGCTGCAAACCGTTCCAGCGGCCAGCAGCCGCCCGGCTTCTTTTGGCGAAAGCTCCTGCTGCTGGCAGCACTGTGCCAGCCCGGCGGCCAGCGCGGTGTAACCGCCCAGCCAGCCCAACAGCAAAAGCAGAGGGGCCTTGCTGCTGCGCAGCCCAAGCAAACGGCACAGAGGCCGCAAAGGCATGGCCAGCCAGAATGCTGCGGGAGATTCCAAAAGCAGGGTGCTGATCACGAAAAAAGGAAACAGTGCAGGCAAAAGGCTTTGGGCACAAAGCTGCAGCCCATCGCCAAAGCCCTGCACGCACACGGCGGGGAAAATCCAAAAACAACCGGCAATGCCAAGAAAAATCATGGGGGCAAGCAGCAATTTCATGCGGGAAAAAATCATAATCGGCGGCTCCTTTCACTATATATTGCAAGACAGGCTGAAGAAAATCCACAGGGAGGAAACAGCCCCCATGAAACAGCACTTCAATGTAAGCTGCGGCTTGTTTTCTCAGCCGCCACAAAATTTTTATGCCAGGCCCGAAATGCATATTCTGTGCGGAGGGCTGATCCAAATTGAAAACTGCGGAAAAATTACGGATTTTTCCTCGAGCGGATTATCGCTGTGTGCAGGAAGATGGAATATCTGCCTGTACGGCACAGAGCTTATGATCCGATCGTTGGCAGGGCATCGGCTTATTGTTGCGGGAAAGATCAGCCGGATAGAATTTGGACTATTGGAAAACCCAAAGGAGACACCGCCATGAAATTGCCGGGAAAAACCGCGTGTTTCAGCCGTGCCGGGCTTGCCGGGCTCACCTTTGAGGCCCGAGGCGGCCAGCAGGAAAAGCTGCTGAACTGGTGCATTTCTCACAAAGTGCAGCTGTGCAGCATCCAGGCCAACGATACAGGCTTTACGGCGGATATTGCGGCGGCGGATTACGCGCGCCTTCATGCACCGGCCCGCCGCTGCCGCACACGCCTGCGGGTGATCGCGCGCAGGGGAAGCTGGTTTCACCTGCGTTGGCTGCTGCAGCGCCCGGGGCTGGTGCTGGGTGCTGTGCTGTTCTGCTGGCTGATGCTGTGGAGCGCAAATTATCTGTGGGCGGTGCGCTTTGTGAATGTTCCCACACAGCAACAGCAAAAAATACGCGCAGTTTTAAGTGAATGCGCTCTTTGTGAAGGGCAGAGGGTGACCGAGCAAAAGCTGGCGCTTGCCCGCCGTGCGCTGCTTTCGCAAAGTGAAAACTGGGGCTGGACGGCACTGAATTTTTATAAGGGCTGCCTTGTGGCCGAGCGCACCGAGGGCCGCCCCAGTGTGCCGGTGCTGCAAAAAGATCATCGGCCCTATGTGGCAGCAGCGGATGCCACGATCGTGGAAACCCACATTGAAAGCGGCTTTGCGCAAATTGCGGCAGGGCAGCAGGTGGAACAGGGGCAGCTTTTGATTTCCGGCGAGCGCCCGGCGCGTGATGGAACCCCGGTGGAGCAAGAGCCTTTGGGGCGTGTGATCGGCCTTGTGCAGCGGGATTATCAGGCTGTTCGCCCGTTATGGGAAGAATATTTGGGAAAAACAGGCAGGATCGCAAGCAAAAAAAGCTTGATCTGCCCACTTGGAACCATACAATTTGCACAAAGAAAGCCGGATTTTAAAACCTTTGAAAGCAAAACTGTGCAGGAAGCGCTGTGCCTTGGCCCAATTTCGCTTCCGGCCACGATCACAGAAACATGTTATCTTGAAAAAACAATGCAGGAGCGAACGCTTTCTGAAAAAGCAGCGCGGGAATTTGCCCAATATGCGTGCCTTATGCAGCTATACAGCGATTTTCCGGATGCACAAATTGCGGCACAATCGGCAGAGGAAAGCTGGCAGAATGGCGTTTTGACCTGTACGATGCACTTCACATTTCGCGCAAACATTGCGGTGCGTGCCGGGGCATCGTAAACGAACGAAAATTTTAGTTAATATTCACAGTTTCCTTCTGAAAATTTTAGTGATATAATAAACACAAACCATAGGTGAAAAAGGCTGAATGCACAGGAGGCGCAGATTTGGCAGAACGAGTTGTAGAATTGGACAGCATGGAGCTGGCGGTGGCGATTTTTGGCAACTGCGATCAGAATATCCGTATGCTGGAAAACGAATTTCATGTTACGGCGGTGTGCCGTGGGTCACAGCTGAAACTGGTGGGCGAACCGGAAGGCGTGACCGGCGCGGCGCAGGCGATTGACGGTATGCTTACGCTTTTGCAAAACCATACCCCGCTGGAAGAACAAACCGTTCGATATTGCATCAGCCTTGCCCGCGCAGGCGAAGAAAAGCGTGTGCAGGAGCTTACCGAGGATTTTGTGGCGGTCACCGCCAAGGGCCGCCCGGTTCGCCCCAAAACATTGGGCCAAAAAGAATATCTGCGCGCGATCCGTGACCATTCCATCACATTTGGCGTTGGCCCGGCGGGCACGGGCAAAACCTATCTGGCGGTTGCAATGGCGGTAAAAGCATTTAAAAGCAAGGATGTGAGCCGCATTATTCTCACGCGCCCCGCAGTGGAAGCAGGCGAAAAGCTGGGCTTTCTGCCGGGTGATCTGCAAACCAAGGTCGACCCTTATCTGCGCCCGCTGTATGATGGCCTGTATGATATGCTGGGGGCAGAAACCTTTCAGAAGCTGCTGGAAAAGCAGTGCATCGAGGTTGCACCGCTGGCCTATATGCGCGGCCGAACGCTGGATGATGCGTTTATCATTCTGGATGAAGCACAGAATACCAGCCCTGAGCAGATGAAAATGTTCCTCACCCGCATGGGCAATGGCAGTAAAGTCGTGGTGACCGGCGATGTGACCCAGATCGATCTGCCCGATAAAGCCCGCAGCGGCCTTGTGGATGCGCTGAAGATCTTAAAGGGCATCGAGGGCATTGCGCAGATCCATTTCTCCGAAAAAGATGTGGTTCGCCACCGTCTTGTACAGGAGATCGTGCGTGCTTATGACCGTGCGGCGCAGGCAAAACTGGCAGGCAGCACAGCAGAGCGTTCCGCTGAGGCAAAGGAAAGCCGCTGATACCAAGTGCGGATCGTGCACGGATGCCTGAACAAAAAGAAAAGTAAATACGAAAAAACGGAAATATACGAAAGGAGAAAACCATTATGTCCAACAAAGTTCTTATCAGTAATCAGCAGAAAGCCGTCAAGGTGCCTTCGGGGATGCGCATTCTCATTCGCCGTGCCTGCAACGCGGTGCTCAAATATGAAGGTTTTGAAGGAAACGCGGAAATAAGCGTGACCTTTGTGGATAATGCGCGTATTGCCGAGCTGAACAACGAATACCGCAATAAGCCCATGCCCACCGATGTTCTCAGCTTTCCTTTGGGGCAGGACGGTGTGTATGATATCGACCCTGAAACCGGCTGCAAGATGCTGGGCGATGTGGTGATCAGCATGGAGCGTGCGGTGGAACAGGCCGAGCTTTACGGCCATCCGCTGCAGCGTGAGGTGGCATTTTTAACGGTGCATTCCATGCTGCACCTGCTGGGATACGACCATGAGCAGGGTGGGCTCGAGGCCGTGCGTATGCGCGAAAAAGAGGAGGCTGTGCTGATCCAGCTTGGTTTGCCCCGCACGGTTTCCTATACAGTAGACGAAATTTGATCGGGCAATAAAAAGATAAACGAGGAAATACTTTTGAATACATCTTACGATACCTATTCTGTTTTTGTGGCGTTGGTGGGCCGCCCGAATGTGGGCAAAAGCAGCCTTACCAATCGCTTGGTGGGCGAAAAGGTGGCCATTGTAACCAATAAGCCCCAAACCACACGCACCCGGATAACCGGCGTTGTCACGCGCGGTGCGGTGCAGTATGTGCTGCTGGATACCCCCGGCGTACACAAGGCACGCACCAAGCTGGGCGGCCGCATGGATAAAACCGCATCGGATTCTCTGGCCGATGTGGATGTGACCCTGATGCTGTTTGAGCCCTATGGAGAACTGAACGAAAGCGAACAAAGCCTGATCCGGGCATTGAAGGGCTCTCCGGCCATTGCGATCATCAATAAAACGGATACGCTCAAGGACCCTGCCGATCTGCAGGCACGTAAAGCCGAGCTGGAGGCGCTGGGCGTGTTTAGTGAGGTGCGCGCCATTTCGGTGAAAGCCGACGAAGGCTGCGAATCGCTGTTTGATGAACTGGAACAATACAAGGTGGAAGGCCCGCACTATTTCCCGGACGATGCCTACACCGATATGCCGGAAAAAGCGCTTGTGAGTGAGATCATCCGCGAAAAAGCACTGCTCAATCTGCGTGATGAGATCCCCCACGGCATTGCAGTCACGGTGGAACGCTTCAAAGAGCGCCCGGATAAAAATATCATCGATATCGATGTGAATATCTATTGTGAGCGTAAAAGCCATAAGGGCATGGTGATCGGCAAGGGCGGCGCTATGCTGAAAAAAATCGCCAGTCAGGCCCGTGTGGAATGCGAGGAATTTCTGGATGCCCGCGTGAATCTGCAATGCTGGGTAAAGGTGAAAGAAGACTGGCGCGACAGTGACTTCCTTTTGAATGATTTCGGCTTTACCAAACCGTAAAAAAACAGGGCTTTTTCTGCGGATAACAGCTTGCCTGTGCATAACCACCCCGCCCGGCGGGTATAGTAACCACAGCAGGCTGTATCTTGCAGGAAAGGAGCCCCATGCAATGAATGAAAGCGATCTTTGGCAGGATTTTGAATCTTCGGGCAGTGTGAGCGGCTATCTGCGTTATAAAAGCAGCCAGGATCATACGGGCCAATGCGAAAAGGCAGGTGAAAACCGTGCAGACGGTAACAACCGGATTGGTGCTTCGCGAAGTGAAAGTGGGCGAGGCTGACCGGATATTAACCATCCTTACACCCGATCTGGGAGTGATATCGGCCTCCGCACGGGGAAGCCTGCGGCTCAAGAACAAGCTGTTCAGCGGCTGCGGGCTTTTTTGCTATTCTGAATTCACGCTTACACCGGGCCGCAGCACATGGTTTTTGGAGGAAGCCGCACCGCAGAAAAAGTTTTACGGCCTTTCTTCCAGCATTGAAGGCATGAGCCTTGCCATGTATCTGGCCGAGCTGGTCACAACCATTCCGCCCGCCCCGGCCGAGGCCGGGGCACAGCTGCGCCTTTTGCTGAACTGCCTGTATGTGATCTCCGAAGGCAAAAAGCCGCTTTCTCAGGTGAAGGCTGTGTTCGAGCTGCGTTTTCTCGCTCAAGGCGGCTATATGCCGGACCTTGTGTGCTGCAAAGCCTGCGGCCGGTATGACGGCATGGATTTCTATCTGGATGTGCAGGACGGCGGCCTGCTGTGCCGGGAATGCGCCGCTAAAGCAGGCCGCCCTGTCAATCTGGACGGCGGCGCTTTGAGCGCACTGCGATATATCTGCCTGACCGAAGATAAAAAGCTGTTTCAATATTCGCTTGCCCCGGCCAGCATGGCTCTTTTAAGCAAAGTTTCCGAGCAGTATGCCATGAATCACGCCGAAAAGCCGCTGCGAAGCTTGGAATTTCTGCACACGGTCATGCCGTAACAGCCGTTTTCTTGAATAGGATACATAACGAGGAATACAATGGACCAATCTTATCTGAAAAATCTTGAACTGGAAAAAATCATAGCGCGCGCTGCGGAATATTGCGTATGCCGTGAGGCAAAGCAGCTGCTTTTGAACGAACAGCCCATGCTGGATGCCGATGAAGTGCGCTATGCTCTTGCGCAAACCAATGCCGTAAACAGTCTGCTGATCAAAAACGGCAGCCCTCGTTTCGGAGGCGTGGAAAATGTAAAAAGCATTGTGATCCATGCCGTAAAGGGCGGAGTGCTTTCCATGAACGATCTGCTCATGGTGGCGGGCGCACTGCGCAACTTTGCGGGCCTGCAGCAATGGTATGGCCTGACAGAGCACGATCTTTTGCCGGTGGATGATCTTTTCTACGCACTGGCACCGCAGCCGTATCTGGAAAAAACCATCAGTGATTCCATCCTTTCTGCCGATGAAATGGCCGACTCTGCCAGCAACACATTGGCCGATCTGCGCCGCAAGATCCGCCAGCAGGAAAATTCCATTCGCGATAAGCTGGAGGGAATCCTGAAAAATAGTACGACGAACAAATTTTTGCAGGATGCTGTGGTTTCACTGCGAAACGGGCGCTATGTTGTGCCGGTAAAAGCCGAATATCGGGGTGAAGTGGGCGGTGTGATCCACGATGTTTCGGCCACAGGCGCAACGGTGTTTGTAGAGCCTACAGCGGTGGTGGAGGCCAACGCCCGCATTATGCAGCTGCGCAGCCAGGAACAGGCCGAGATCACCCGCATTCTGGCCAGCCTTTCCGAGCAGGTGGCAGGCATTTCGGCCAGCTTTGAGTTTAGCTACGATGCCATGCTGCAAATTGATGTGCTGCTGGCCAAAAGCCGCCTGGCTATAGCGCAAGGGGCATTTATGCCTCAGGTGACGGGAGAAAACTGGTTTAACTTGGTAAAAGCACGCCATCCGCTGCTGGATGCCAAAACCTGCGTGCCCGTAGATCTGTGCCTTGGCAAGGATTACGATACCATCGTAGTCACCGGCCCCAACACCGGCGGTAAAACCGTCAGCTTAAAAACCGCCGGTTTGCTGTGTGCCATGGCGCAGCACGGCCTTTTGATCCCGGCACATGAAAGCAGCACGGTTTGCGTATTTCAGGATTACCTGGTGGATATCGGCGATGAGCAAAGCATAGAGCAAAGCCTTTCCACCTTTTCGGGCCACATGAAAAAAATCATCACGATCTTAAAGCTGGCCCGCCGCGGCACGCTGGTGCTGCTGGATGAACTTGGTGCCGGAACCGACCCTGCCGAGGGCGCGGCACTGGCTATGGCAGTGATCGAAACGCTGCGCCGTCAGGGTGCGCTGATCCTGGCTACCACGCACTATGCAGAACTCAAGGTGTTTGCACTGGAAACGCCCGGCGTGGTAAATGCCAGCTGCGAATTTAATGTGGAAACGCTGCGCCCCACCTATAAGCTGAGTGTGGGCGTGCCCGGTAAATCCAACGCATTTTTGATCAGCGAGCGTTTGGGCGTGCCGACAGAAGTGATCGACATGGCGCGCACGCATCTTTCCAACGATGATAAGCGTTTGGACAGCGTGCTCAGCCAGTTGGACGATTTGAAGCTGCAGCTCAAGGCCAGTCAGGCCGAGGCCGAGCAGGCCAAGGCGCAGGCGGCCAACGCATTGGAAAGCGCTCGTAAAAAGAGGGAAGAGCTGATCCAGCAAGGGGAAACCGAGCTGGAGGCTGCCCGCCAAAAAGCGCGCAAAATGGTGCAGGAAATTCAGGAGGAAGCCTACGCGCTTACCGATGAACTGCGCAAGCTGCAAAAGGACGAAAAAACCGCAGCCAGCCAGCGTGCAGTTCGTGCGCGAGAGATCGCCCGCAGAGATACCGAAAAACTGCTTGCGGGTGAGGCCGGCCGTGTGCAGCGCACCCAGTTTACTCCGCTTACAGAGGTGCGCATTGGCCAGGAAGTGGAAATTGCAGACATGGGCCAGCGCGCTGTGGTGATGGCACTGCCGGATCGTAAGGGCCTTGTGGAGGTGCGCGCCGGAATCTTGAAAACCAAGGTGCCGCTGAGCAATCTGAAAGCCCCGGATAAGCAGCAGGCTCCCAAGCAAAAGCCCCGTCAGGCACGCCAGCCCCACCAGATGGGCACGGGCGGCGGCCATGTGCAGCGCACCGAGGGCAGCCGCAGTGCGGGTATGGAGCTGGATCTGCGCGGAAAAATGGTGGACGAAGCGCTGATGGAAGTGGATCAGTTTATCGACCATGCCATTATGAACGGTTTGGGAAGCGTAGTGATCATTCACGGCAAGGGCACCGGCGCTTTGCGCACGGGCATTCAGCAGCATCTGCGCACGCACCGCAATGTGAAAAGCTTCCGACTGGGCGCATACGGCGAAGGCGATGCGGGTGTAACCGTTGTGGAACTGAAATAACAGCATACCAATAAAATGCAAATATAAACTGCCATGCGGGCGTAGGCTCGGCATGGCAGTTTTTCTTTTGGCTTCCTGCTAAGGTGTGACAGCTTTTGCCGCTGCCGGCAGTTATACTGTTGGCAGTGGGGGCGGTGCGCATGAAAAGCGTGGTGTATGCAGATGTTTTGCTGCTGGTAAACTTTCTGATCGGCTATTTTTTGCTGCGCGCTGCGGGTTTGGCCTGTGCGGTGCCGCTGCCCTTTGGCCGCAATATTCTGGGGGCAGTGATCGCAGCGGTTTCCACGCTCATGCTTTTTTTGCCGCCGCTGCCATTGCCTTTGCAATTTTTTTGCAAAGCAGCCGGTGGGCTTGTGGTGGTGCGGGCGGCATTTTGCTGGCATGGATGGCGGCGTTATGCGCGCTTGTGTGCGTGTTACATAGCGTTGAACCTTGGTTTGGCCGGGGTGCTGATGCTGCTGGCTGCAAATGGATGGCTGCCCGGTGCGCAAACCAATAATATGGAAACATATCTTGCCATATCGCCGCCGATTTTGTTTTGGTGCGCAGCGGGGATCTATTTTGCGCTGCGTCTGGCAGGGCTTTTTTTGCCAAACGAAGCCCGCAGAATGCAAAAGGTAAGCATTGTTTTGCCGAACGGGGAAATCGAGCTGCAGGTGCTTTGCGACACCGGGTTCAGCCTTCACGATCCGCTGGGCGGCCTGCCGGTGCTGCTGGTGAGCCTGCCTTCCATCGCCCCGAAGCTGCCGGGGGAAATACGGAAATTTTTATCCGATTGGTTCAGGGGTGACTCCTGCTCGCCGCCGCCCGGTTGGAAGCTGCGCTGGATTCCCACAGGAACAGCCATGGGCAGCACGGTGCTTCCGGCGCTGATGCTTCCGGTGAAAACGGATCCCCATGGCGCCGAGCTGCTTCCGGTGGCTTTTTCGGCGCAGCTTTTCAATGGCGGCGAATGCCAGGCGCTGGCATCGCCGGAACTGCTGGAAGCGTGAGCCGCAAAGCCCTTATATAAAAAAGGAGAGAACTGCTATGCTGAAACACACAATGCATCGCTTTGAAGAATTTTGCTTTTTTCTTTTGTCGCTGCTGCCGGGGGATGCCTATTATATCGGCGGCCCGGAAAATCTGCCGCCGCCGCTGGACCATGAGCAGGAGGAACTGGTATTTGAACAGCTGGAAACAGGCAACCCGCACGCCCGGGAACTGCTTATCACACACAATCTGCGCTTGGTCGTGTACATTGCCAAAAAGTTTGAAAACAGCGGTGTTTCGGTAGAAGATATCATTTCCATCGGCACCATCGGGCTGATCAAGGCCGTGAACACTTTTAAACCCAGCAAAAAAATCAAACTGGCCACCTACGCCAGCCGCTGCATTGAAAACGAGATACTCATGTATCTGCGCAAAAGCAGCAACCGCCGCCAGGAGGCCAGCATCGATGAACCGCTGAATACCGACAGCGAGGGCAATGAGCTGCTGCTGTTGGATGTGCTGAGCAGTGACCAGAATCAGGTGGGCAGTGAGCTGGAGCATGATGCCGAATGCCGCACACTGCACGATGCTGTAAATCGGCTGCAGCCGCGGGAAAGGCAGATCATGCAAATGCGCTTTGGCCTTTTAGATGGAGTGGAGCATACCCAAAAAGAGGTGGCCGATGAGATCGGCATTTCGCAAAGCTATATTTCCCGCCTGGAAAAACGCATCATCCGCCGCCTGCGCAGAGAATTGGAGGCGCTGGTATAAGGCGTTTATTCGGCAATCTGCGCTTTAATGCGAACAAGGGCGTTTTTTTCCAACCGGCTTACCTGTGCCTGACTGATACCGATCTCATGCGCCACCTGCATCTGCGTTTTTCCTTCAAGATACCGCAAAACGATAATGCGGCGCTCGCGGCCGGTGATCTCCTGCATGGCTTGTCGGAACATGATCCCGGAGATCCAGCTTTCTTCACCTGCGCAGCCGCTTACCTGATCCATCACATACAGCGAATCCTCACCATCGGAAAAGGCGGGTTCATACAGGCTCACAGGCCCAATGCTGGATTCCAGCGCAATGGCCACCGTTTCCTCCGGAAAAGAGATCTCTTCCGAAATTTCGTGCAGGGAGGGGTCATGCCCAAGCTTTTTTTGCAGGATCTCCCGCGCCTGCATGGCCTTGTATGCCACATCGCGCAGCGAACGGCTTACGCGCAAGGGGTTGTTATCGCGCAAAAAGCGTTTTACTTCGCCCATGATCATGGGTACGCCGTAGGTGGAAAACCGCACTTCGAGATCCGGGTTGAAATTGTCGATGGCTTTGATCAGCCCAATGCAGCCCACCTGAAACAGATCGTCCATGCTTTGTCCCCGCCCGGAAAAGCGCTGCACAACACTTAATACAAGCCGCAGATTCCCGCGGATCAGCTCCTGCCGGGCCATTCGGTCACCGCTGTGTGCCCGGCGCAAAAGCTCGTTTTTGCTTCCCTCACCCAGCACGGGAAGCCGGGCGGTGTTTACACCGCAGATCTCCACTTTGTTTCCGTACATTTTTCACTTCACCGTCCCTGCATAAAATCGGGCCGAGCCCTTCTATATCGGTTAGTATGAAGCAAAATCGGGCACAGAATGCTGGAAAATTTTCCCGCCGGATGGGACACAGCAGTTTTTTTTGTAAACTTATTGACTTTTGCGCCATTTATGCAGTATTATATTCAATATGCTGCTGTGGCGGAATTGGCAGACGCAAGGGACTTAAAATCCCTCGGTGGAGACACCGTACCGGTTCAAGCCCGGTCAGCAGCACCAAAGGCAGTTAAGCGATCCTGCATCGCTTAACTGCCTTTTTGTTTTATATCCCGGATGGTTTTGTCTGCCGATGGAAAATATACAACAAAATCGATTCAAAATTGCTGTAAAAGCAGGGAAAATACTTGTGTGCAAAGCCGTTTTGTATTATACTTAAACAGAACGCTGTGACTTTGTTATAAGAATAACCAGTGCGTTCTTATACGGGCAGGGAAGAGGGTCCTGTCGATAAACGGATTACCTTATAGGGAAAGGATTAGGTGTTTTTCATGGCCGACTACTTTAAGATGAGCGATGCCGAACTGATCAAAGAGCGCGACGAATTGCGTGTGCAGTATCAGCACTACAAGAATATGGCGCTGAATTTGGATATGTCCCGCGGCAAGCCCTGCACAGAGCAGCTGGATCTTTCCATGGAAATGCTCAAAATGAATGATTACATCGGCGAAAACGGCTTTGATGCCCGCAACTATGGCTTGCTGGAAGGCATGCCCGAGGCTCGCCGCTTTTTTGCTGAACTGCTGGGCGTGCAGGCCGAAAATGTGATCGTTTGCGGCAACAGCAGCCTGCAGATGATGTATTATCTGATCGATCTTGGCTGGCGTCAGGGCTTTGTAGACAGCCAGCGCCCCTGGCGGCACTACAACAGCATTAAATTCCTGTGCCCCGTGCCCGGATACGATCGCCACTTCCGCGTTACCGAGTATTTCGGCTTCCAGATGATCAGCATTCCCATGACTGAAAACGGCCCCGATATGGATATGGTAGAGGAAATGGTGGCCAAGGATGACTCCATCAAGGGCATTTGGTGCGTGCCGGTTTACAGCAACCCCGATGGCTATATTTACAGCGATGAAACGGTGCGCCGTCTGGCCGAAATGAAAACTGCGGCCCCGGATTTCAAGATCATCTGGGACGATGCTTATTGTGTGCATCACCTTACCGATGAGATCATTGAGATCCCCAACATTCTCACAGAGTGCAAAAAGGCAGGCAACTCCGAGCGCCCGCTGATCTTCTGTTCTACCAGCAAGATCACCTATCCCGGCGCAGGCGTGGCCGCTGTGGCTGCAAGCAAGCGCAACATTCAGCACATTGTTACCAATATGCAGCCCATGATCATCAGCTTTGATAAGCTGAACCAGCTGCGCCATGTGCGTTATCTCAAAAACAAGCAGGGCGTTTTGGAGCACATGAAAAAGCACCGCGCCATTCTGGCACCCAAGTTCCGCATGGTGCTGGATCATTTTGAAAGTGAGCTGACCCCCTGCGGCAACATTGCCCACTGGACCAACCCCAAGGGCGGCTACTTCATCAGCCTGTATGTGATGCCCGGCACCGCAAAGCGCACGGCATTCCTGTGCCGTGATGCAGGCCTGCAGCTTACCGGTGCAGGCTCGGCATTCCCGTATCAGCTGGACCCGCAGGACACACACCTGCGCATTGCGCCCACCTATCCTTCGCTGGAGGATCTGAAGCTGGCTTCCGAGCTGCTGTGTGTGGCAGTTCGTTTGGCAGTGGCCGAAAAGCTGCTGCAGCAAAAGGGTTTGAACGCGGTTTAATACGCGTTTTCCCGTGCAAGCGGGAAAGGCTGACGAGGGCTGTGCCTTAAAGGGTGCAGCCCTTGTTAGACCGAAATATATTGGAGGTTCCGATTTCATGAAAAAAAGAGCAAAGGCATGGCAGTTTGTGGCTGTAGCTTTGCTGATCCTGGCGTTTGCATACAGCGCTTTCTTCGGCTTTAAGCGGCAGTACGGCGATACTGTTACCACCTACATCAAGGGTGCAGAGGACATTCGTTTCGGCATTGATATCAAGGGCGGCGTGGATGTCACCTTTATGCCTGCGGATGGCTTTGATGCCACCGACGAGCAGATGGATGCCGCAAAAACCGTTATTCAAGACCGTTTGGTTCGCCTGAACATCACGGACAATGAAGTGTATGTGGATTATAACAAAGACCGCATCATCGTTCGTTTCCCGTGGCAAGAGGGCGAGGCTGAATTCAACCCCGAGGCTGCCATCAACGAAATCGGCACCACGGCTCACATGGTGTTCCGCAAGGGCTCCAGTGCAGACGGCGAAGAAATTCTGGAGGGCAAGGATGTGGCCTCGGCTGTGGTGGGCTACACCCAAACCTCGCAAACCAGCGCCGCACAGTATGTGGTAAGCCTTGAGCTGAATGCCAGCGGTAAGCAGGCATTTGCCGATGCTACCACCGAAGCATACAACAACAAAACGCCCATCAGCATCTGGCTGGACGATGAGTGCATCAGCACTGCCAATGTGAACGAGCCTATCACCGATGGCAAGGCACAGATCAGCGGCAACTTCACGCAGGAAAGTGCCTCCACGCTGGCAAACCAGATTAACTCGGGCGCACTGCCTTTTGCTCTGTCGGCAGAAAGCTACAGCACCATCAGCCCCAGATTGGGCGCCAATAGTCTGGATGCCATGGTAAAGGCCGGCTTGATCGCATTTGCGCTGATCGCCGCCTTTATGATCCTGATCTATCGTTTGCCCGGCTTTGTGGCGGCCATTGCTCTGCTCGGTCAGGTGGCTGCAACGCTGGCTTTTGTTTCGGGCTATTTCTCCGTGTTCAACAGCTTTACCATGACCCTGCCCGGTATTGCCGGTTTGATTTTGGCCATCGGTATCGGCGTGGACGCCAACGTGATCACGGCCGAGCGCATTAAAGAAGAACTGAACAGCGGCAAAACGCTGGACAGTGCTCTGCGCAGCGGCTTTAACCGCGGCTTGGCACCCATCATCGACGGCAATGTTACCATCGTGATCGTTGCCATTGTGCTTATGGGCGCTTTTGGCCCCACCGACAGCGTGTTTGCAAAACTGCTCACGCCGCTGTTCTTTGCCTTTGGCCCCTCTACGGCCGGCACCATTTACTCCTTTGGCTACACGCTGCTTACAGGCGTTCTGCTCAACTTTGTATTTGGCGTGTTCCTGGCCCGCGTTATGCTGCGCGGCGCATCGGCCATCAAGGCCCTGCGCAACCCTTGGCTGTATGGCGGCGTAAAAGAGCCTAAGGCCCCGGTTGTGCGCAGCATCACCGGCAAGCGCAAGATCTTCTTCAGCATTTCCGCCTGCATCATTGCACTGGTTCTGGTAAGCAGCGTGGTGCGTGGCGTAAACATGGATGTACAGTTTAAGGGCGGCTGCCTGATCACCATGAGCTATGAGGGCGAGCCCGATATGGCAGCGGTGGAAAGCAGCATTTCCGAAAAGCTCGGCTCCGGTGCAGCATATCAGACCGGCAGCAATGTGGCAACCGGTGAAAACACCCTTACCGTTACGCTGGCAGGCAACCAGACTCTGACCACCGATGAAGTGGCCGATGTGGTGGCCGTGCTCAACGAAAGCTTTGCCGAAAACAATTTCCAAGAGCTTTCCATGAGCAATGTCAACCCCACCATCGGCAATGAATTCCTGGCAAAGAGCCTTGTGGCAGTGGCTGCTGCACTGGTGCTGATTCTGGCCTACATTGCATTCCGTTTCCGCAATATCGGCGGTTTGGTGGGCGGCGTATCCGCTATTGCTGCTTTGGCAAACGACCTGCTGGTTGTATTTGGCACCTTCGTGATCTGGGGTGTGGCCCTGAACGGCAACTTTATTGCGGCTCTGCTTACGATTTTGGGTTACTCCATCAATGATACCGTTGTTGTGTATGACCGTATCCGTGAAAACCGCACATTGTTCCCCAAGATGCCTTCCGAGGAGCTGGTAAACCTGAGTATCAACCAGAGCCTGCGCCGCACTATCAACACTACGGTGACCACGGTTATGGCACTGGCAGTGATCACCATGGTTTCCTTCCTGTACGGCCTCGACAGCATTACCACCTTTACGCTGCCGCTGATGATGGGCATGATCTCGGGTGTGTTCACTTCGCTGCTGCTGGCAACTTCGATTTACACGGTATGGGAAAACAAGAAACTGGCAGCCAAAAAATAATTTGCCTGTGCTGTAAAGCATAAAGACGCTGCCAAAACCGTTTTTGTATACCACCATGGGGGATCGGGCCTGATGCCTGATCCCCCCATGCTGATTTTAGAGAGGTATTACTATGAAATGCCCTTTTTGCGGAGAAATTGATTCCAAAGTGATCGATTCGCGCCCCACTGAGGACGGTGAAAAAATTCGCCGCCGCCGTGAATGTCTGCGCTGCAAAAAACGCTTTACCACCTACGAGATCGTGGAAACCGTGCCGATCATGGTGGTGAAAAAGGATAAGTCGCGCCAAGCCTTTGACCGTCAAAAACTGTTGGGCGGTATGCTGCGTGCCTGCGAAAAGCGCCAGGTGAGCTATCAGACCTTAGAGGCTGCCGTGGATAACATTGAGCAGCAGCTGATGAATTCGTACGACCGCGAGGTTACCAGTATGCAGATCGGCGAGTTGGCCATGGCAGAGCTGAAAAAGATCGACGATGTGGCCTATGTGCGCTTTGCATCGGTTTACCGCCAGTTCAGCGACATCAATACCTTTATGGAAGAGCTCAAGGAAATGCTTGGCAGCCGCTCAAAAAACATTCAGAAATGATTGGCGCAAAAACATGATATCGCTTCGCAGCATATCGGCTGCATAATAATACTCATTGGGGCTGTCCGCCGTGTTATAGGCGGGCAGCCCTTTTGCGCTTTTTTGCAGCTCTTCAGCAATTTCTCTGCGAACAAAAAAATGCAGAAACAGTTTATGCTCTAAGCATAACTCGTTCAGCTCATGCAGCTGTTGGCCGCAAGCCTGATATTCTGCATTTGCATAAGCGGTATTTGCTTCGTCCAGAATCTGCAGTGCGCTGCCTGTAAACACCTGCACATACAAAGCAGAAGCGAGTATGAGCAAAACCATTCCCAAAAGCAAAAATACAGCACCATAAATTCGTTTCATCGGCCTTCTCCTTTGGATTTTTTTATGGGGATCACCTGCAGATCGGTGCCGTTTCCCAGCACCAGCAAAATTTCCGAGTCCTGTGCATAGCCTCTTGCCGCAAGCGCCTGCAAAAGCCATGTGTGCGAAAGCCCTAAATATTGCAGGTTGTCCTCGATCACACAGCCATCGACCAAAAGCGGCAGATAAAAAGGTGCTTCCTGATGGGGAAGAACGCTCAACGAACCATCGGTTTCCACAATGGCCAGCGCTGCTTCGCTGGGGGAAAACACGCCCTGGCCGCGCAGTGCCTTTAACAGATCGCTGATGCTCAGCCGCATTTCTCTTAAATTGTCCTGATCGATTTTTCCATCATGGATCACAGGAATGGGCTTGCCGGAAAGAAACCGCCCATAAGCCGGAATGCGAAACGCCAGTGCAGAGTTTAAAAGCTCCAGTGCGGTGATCAGCAAAACCGGGATCAGACTGTAAAATACAGGCAGTGTGGGCTCTTCGATGCAGATAGAGGCAAGGTTAGAGATCATTACGGTGGTGATCAGCTCAGTAGGGGAAAGCTCACCCAGCTGGCGTTTTCCCATAAAACGCACAGCCCAGCTGATCACAAGATAGATCAGCAGCGTTCGGGTAAAAAGAAAAAGCATGGTATTCACCGTCCTTTTGTGTTAGCGGGCAGCCGATGGGGCATACTCCCGATAGGAAATGGGGGAACGATATGGACGAAGCTTTTGGTCGGGAGCTGTCACAGAACCAGGAGTAGGCTAAACAAACATTTGGCTGATCGGCTGAGTTTTATGCAAATGCACCGCAAATTTTAAGATTTGCAAGGCAGCAAAGTACGTCTTTGAAGATAAAACAAACAAAAGACTCACAGCAGCCGGGTCGTCACGATCCAAGCAACTGTGAGTCTTTTGCATTTGTGGGGTTTGAATTGCCGTGCAGGTTGAGCTGCTCGGCAGTTGGGTTGGCTGATATTATGGAATAAGCAGCTTTAAATTTCTACACGGCCAACAATGGGCGTGCCATAACCAAAAGCGCCCTCCATAGCACATACCTTTGCTGCAAAAACAGCACCGGTTTGCATAGCAGCTTTTAAACGTGAAACATTTTGCTCTGCAGTTCCATCCAAAAGGCTGCCATTGGAAGTGGATTTAAGCAGCGAACAAAGAAAGGCGGTAAAATAGGAATCGCCGGCGCCCATGGTGTCGATGACATTATCTGCACGCACCGCGTTGGCATAATAGATAGCATCGTTATAGAGGACGTAAGAGCCCTTTTCACCGATGGTGCCAAGTACAATGGAAACACCAAGAGAAGCAGCTTTCCGCATACTGCGAACGCGATCCTCATCGCTTAAATGTGCACAAGACAGAATAGCAACGCTGATATAGGGGCAGATCTTTTCCAAATAAGCATCCGTACCGCGTGTTGAAAAATCAAAGGCAATGGGAACACCGGAGCTGTGAAGGAAAGGCAGATCGTCCTCGATATAGCTGTTGAGGTTTGTGTAAATCAGGTTGAAGCCTTTTATGTACTCCAAATCCGCCGATGTAAAATCAAAGCCGTGATCTTTTGCAATGCCGCCCTTATTGGAGCCGAGAAAAACACGATCATTGCCTTTCAGGGTAACCATAGCAAAGCCGTTTTCTCCGTCGAAATGGCGGCAATGTGAGATATCCACACCGAGCTCGTTTAAGATCTTCTGATTATATGCCGCAACCTCGTCATTGCCGAACTTTCCCAGATAAGCAGAGGACACTCCATTTGCTGCCGCATAGGCGCAGGTGTTAACGCATTGTCCGCCGGGATACATTTTGCCGCGGGAAAGGTATTTATCGCATACATTGTCACCTACGGCGATGATTTTCAATGCATTCATCGTATTGGTTTCCTTTCCGGTTTCGGCGAAATCAGTATTCAACCTTCCACATATAACGGCGGGTGGTCAGAGGATGCTGACGAGCTTCGGCCAGTGCATGGTTGTAGATGGGATATACGTTGTTGAACAGAGAGTGGTTGAAGTAATCCACAACAGAGCTGTCAATCACAGACAGGCCCAGTTCCTTGGCATCCAGCACCTCAATGCGCTTTGCATAGGTGTGCAGGAAGTTCAGGCAGCGTTCGTCCAGCTCACGGGTGGAGCCTTCAGAAATCTGAATAACAAAGGGAGTATTGGCGTCGGTTACCTCAAAGGGGCCGTGGAAGAACTCGCCGGTATGGATCGTGCCGGAATGGATCCACTGCATTTCCATGAAAATGCAAATGTTTTCCATATAAGCGGCACCAAAGCCGGCGCCGCTGCCCATCGTGTACATGATGGGATCGTTCTTGTACTCCTCGGCAAAATCAAGAGCACGCTGTGCAACATGAGCACGGGCCTTGCGGATAACAGTGGTGATCATGCCGACACCCTGCATGAATTTGTCGTAGTTTTCGTAACCCTCGGTCTGGTTCAGCAGTTCCACAGCAACCTGCAGTGCGCACATAACCTTTTCACCGGCATAGTCAATGTCACCGGCGAGATGGTCGGGGCTGGCATCAAAGGAATAGTGGATGATGTAATCGCCGAACTCAATGATCTCAGATTCCTCCAGCCAGGTCAGAATGATAACGGCAGCACCTTTTTCTTTGCCCAGCTTGGCTGCGGCAATGGTTTCGGGAGTGTTGCCCTTGTGGCATGCCAGGCAGATGATGGAGTTCTTACCAAAGTCGCGGGGAGTGCTGTGCACAAACTCGTTGCTGCTGACCCAGCCGGCCTTCAAGGTCAGGCTTTCGCGCTCGATAAAGTTCTTGGCAGGATACAGCGCGCCCAGAGAACCGCCGCAGCCCACAAAGTAAATATTCTTAACTCCGCCGTCATCCTTTTTGTTTTCCAGGATCTCAGCAATAATTGCATGGATATCAGTGTACTTGTAATGCATTGTATTTTCCTCCTGCATCATTATAATCAAAAATAGGCGGCCTTTTGGGATATGAACAGAAGCATTCCCTGCCATGATGATAATATAATATAATACAAATGTCAATACCGAAATTGTAATCATAAAATTGTGCAGGTTTCACAAGAAGCAAAAAACCATGAGTTTGTGATTTAATAAAACCAAAAATGTGAATAATCATAAAAGAATTCTGTGTGATACACAATAAGGTTAATTATAAAATTCAACTTGATTGTTAAATTTTCTCTTTACTGCTGGATAAAACTCATGTATAATAAATTTGTATTGATACCTCTTTCTGTACTATATGGAAATGATAAAATAAATTAGTCGAAGGTATGAAGCAAACCACAAAACAGGAGAACAATATCATGAGCTTGGATAATACAATCTCTACGCCGCTGTTTCAACAGCTCGCTGATAAGCTGCGCTCGGCCATTGATAGAGGTGAATATCTTCCCGGTAGTCGTTTGCCTACCGAAAAAGAACTATGCGAACAATATTCCGTCAGTCGTGTTACGGTGCGAAAAGCCTTGGATGAACTGTCCCGTGATGAATTTCTGGTGCGAAAACCCGGAAAGGGAACGTTTGTTGCCGAAAAAAAGATACAGCGTAAGCTGGAAGGTGTGCTGAGCTTTACCGAAATGTGCCGAATGATGGGCTATCAGCCCGGTGCTAAAACGGTAAAAATTGCCTTGGAGCAGCCGACAGAAAAGGAACGCGCACAGCTGGGATTGAAAAAAGAAGAACAAATGCTGGTGGTGGAGCGTCTGCGCCTTGCAGATGGAAGGCCTATGCTGCTGGAAACAAGTAAATTTTCAGAGAGATTTTTCTTTCTGTTCAATGCAGACCTTAACAATGCCTCTCTGTTTGACGAGGTTCGCAAGCAAACCGGCATAGTGTTTACCAAATCGGAAAAAATTCTGGAGATTGTGTTTGCGAATCATCAGGAAGCCAAATATTTGGGTATTTCAAAGGGATATCCCTTGCTGTCCATTAAAAGCGTGGTTGAGGATGAATCTGGAGAAAACCGCTATCTGAGCCGATTGCTCTGCATTGCTGATAAATTCAAACTGATGGTTTGAGTTCTGTTCCGCAGCGATCATATAATTGCAGGGAGTCTACGTATAAAAAACTTATACGTAGACTCCCTGCATTTTTATATACTTGCCGGTATTATGGGAAATACGATTAAAAGATGACAATACGTTGAGTGAAAAAAGAGCGGTGGCCGCCGAAGCGATGATCGGGCTGTCAGTTGTGAAGAACGCAGCGCAGCCTTGAATTTTTTGACGAATGGAAAACAGAAAAGCTGTTCTCATGCGGCTTTGGCATGAGAACAGCTTATAAAATAACTTTTGCTGAGACATTTCGATTCAAAAAAGCATAGCTGCTTCAAAGCACATGCTCTATGGCATCGCTGTGGATTGTCACGGCACTAAAAAGATGAGCAGCACGGAAATTATCCGTTCTGTGCAGGCGAAGCGGAGGAACGGCGGAACAGGTAATAACGGGGTGAACGGCTGGAGGCATCCTTATCCAGCGTCTCGAGTGAACAATATGCAAACTTACCGTCTAAACGAACTTTTCCTTCGCGGCCGGGCTCTTCATATTTGTCTTGCCGCCACGAGGGATCCAGCACGCATACTTCGCCGTTTGCTGCGCTGAGCAGTACGATAAAATGACCACCGTGCGAGAAAATTCCTGTGTAACCCTGCTCCGGCTGGTCGCCGCCAACATTGCAGATCACGCAGCCGCCTTGCTCCATGCATTGCACGGCTTGCGCGATATCATTGCTTTCCAGGTAATCCAAGCCGAATTTTTTGGCAGCAGCAGGGCCCAGGCGACGCATATCCGTGCCCACCTTCAAGTCGGCCTGTACCTTGTGCGAAAGTGCGGCGCACTGCCGCAGAGAATAGTGCTTCATAGTTAACCGGTCTATTACCATACAGATACTGCACAGACCACAGCCTGCTTCTTTTACAGAAGCGTGCTGCATGGAGCTGCCCGGTGTGCTAAGATCGGTGGGGTAGGGGATATGCGAGAATTCCAGCTGATTCAGATACTTCATAATGAATACTCCTATTTTTATTTTATAGCATACACGAAGGCTGAGGCAGAACTGTTATGCAAAATGACCAAGACGCAGAAAATACCGCTGGCAGCAAAACAACTCTTTTGGATAAAATAAGGGGCTAAATTTGTAGTATAATGTTATATATATATTTAGCGATGAGAACAAGGCTTGTCAAGAGGGATTGTGCAAAAAACAAAATTTCAGGGACAAATTTGTGAGTTATTACAAACGTTATAATAAATTGGAGAATTACCTTTACATTTTTTGGGGGGGCAGTTATAATTGGAATCAATAAAAGAGATACCGTACAATACAAATGAATGGGATGCTTTGTGCTGTTTCTGAAAAAAGAAACCAGGGCTGTAAATGCATCAGACAAAACCGCAAAGCTCCCGCTGTTGTTCAAACTTCGGTCGTTTATCAAGGGAGGAAAGCCTTTATGAACCGCACAGATCCGCGATATCAGGCATATGTTCATATTTTACAGGAGGAGCTGCTGCCGGCCATGGGCTGCACAGAACCAATTGCCGTTGCATACGCAGCTGCTTTGGCTCGGGATATTTTAGGCGCTGTGCCTACAAAAATGGAAGTGCGAGTCAGCGGCAATATTTTAAAAAATGTTAAAAGCGTAATCGTGCCCAACACGGGGCATATGCGCGGTATCCCCGCAGCCGCTGCTGCAGGCGCGTTGGCCGGTGATGCGCAAAAAGAGCTTGAGGTTATAGCGTCGGTCACGAAAGAGCAGCAGCAGGAGATTCACAGCTTTTTGGAAAGCCATCCGGTAGAAGTGGGATTGGCGGATACCGACCAGATCTTTTATATTGATGTGCGTGCGATCAAGGATAGCGATGTTGGGCGCGCAGTACTATCCGGTTACCACACCAATGTGGTGCTTAAAGAAAAAAATGGCCGGGTTTTGTTCCAGAAAGATGAAAACGCTGCACAGGAAGAATCGCCCTACAATGAAAAAGATCTGCTGAGCGTTGAGGAAATCGTGGATTTTGCAGATTCTGTGGAAATAGAGGACATTCGGGAAATCGTTCAGCGCCAGATTGATTACAATCTCGCCATTGCAGAGGAAGGCTTAAAAGGAAATTATGGGGCCAACATCGGTTCGGTGCTGCTCCATAACTACGGCGACGATGTGAAGATTCGTGCAAAAGCGTATGCGGCAGCAGGCTCGGATGCCCGTATGAACGGCTGTGAGCTGCCTGTGGTAATCGTTTCCGGCAGCGGAAATCAGGGAATTACTGCATCGGTGCCGGTTGTGGTATATGCTAAAGAGCTGGCTGTGAGCCATGATAAACTTTTGCGAGCGGTAGCTCTTTCAGACCTTGTGACGATCCATCAAAAATCCGGCATCGGCAGGCTTTCGGCCTATTGTGGTGCAATCAGTGCAGGCTGCGGTGCAGGCGCAGGCATTGCTTATTTGTACGGCGGCGGCTATCGCGAAATCGCACACACGGTGGTGAATGCACTTGCCATCAATTCCGGCGTGGTGTGTGATGGAGCCAAGGCTTCTTGCGCAGCCAAAATTGCCAGCGGTGTGGATGCCGGCATTTTGGGATACTGGATGTATCGCGACGGCAATCAGTTCCGCGGCGGTGATGGAATTGTTTCAAAAGGCGTGGAAAATACGATTCACAATGTCGGCCGCCTGGCCCGTGATGGTATGAAGGAAACCGATAAAGAGATCATTCAGATTATGTTGGGCTGAAAACAGCTTTTTGTAAGGAGATAGAAACGATATGGCGTTTATTGATCTGAAGGAATATCTGAACCAACTCGAAACATTGGTTAATATTGATAGCGGCTCTCATGATCCAGAGGGAATCAATCGAGTTGCTGATCAGCTGGAAAAATGGTATCGCGAACTCGGCTGGCATATTCAAAGCCATGACCTTGGCCCCGAAACAGGCAGGCTGCTTGAAATCAGCAACCGACCGGCAGAACATTACGATGTTATGTTTGTGGGCCATATGGATACGGTTTTTCCTAAGGGCACGGTTGCCAAACGCCCGTTTACTTCGGATGGCGTAAACGTATATGGGCCGGGTGTGGGCGATATGAAAGATGGCGATGTTGCCATGCTGCAAATTGCAAAACACCTTTCAAAAGAGGCTCTGGATACGCTGAACATTTGCATGGCTTATAATCCGGACGAAGAGATTGCCAGTGTTTATTCCAAGGAAGCTTTGGATAAGATTGGTGCTCGTGCCGATTATGTGTATGTAATGGAATCCTGTGGGAAAGACCAGACACATTGCTTTGCACGCAAAGGAATGCTTCGTTACCATCTGCGTTTTCATGGACAGGCTGCGCATGCGGGATTTATGTTTGAACGCGAGAATGCTTCGGCTGTTCTGGAAATGGGACATTACATTACTGCATTGATGGGTCTTGCAAGCAGAGAACAGGACACGACCGTGAATGTAGGCATTGCACAGGGCGGCACTGCAGTGAATGTGGTGGCTGACTATGCAGAGATTCAGCTGGAAATGCGTTTTTGGAAGGATTCCGAGCGCAAGCGTGTGGAAGATGCATTGAACGCGCTTGTAAACGGAAAGCCCTTTGTGCCGGGTGTCCGGGTGGAAATTGTGGACAAACGATTTGTGCCCTCGTGGTCTAAAACACCCGAAGCGTTGAAGCATATTGCAGAACTGGAAGAACTGGCAAAAGAACTGGAAATTCCTTTTAACCAAAAAGATCGCGGAGGACTTTCGGATGCCAATCATCTGGCTGCAACGGGAGCGATCTGCTGCGATGGAATGGGCCCGCACGGTGCGATGGATCACAGCGAAAAAGAATTCAGCAGCATTGATTCGATTGAGCCCAGTATTCGCTTGTTATGCGCTGCGCTGGAACGACTGGCACAGAAAAAGCGTGTGTAACAGGTGAAAGCCAAATTTGTTTATTTACACGCCAAAAAATTTGACGTGAAATGAAAGCGCGACCCCATTTATTTTATAAGGAGGAACACTATGAAAAACCTAACAAAACGCACTCTCAGCCTCGTTATGGCGGCTGCCATGGGAATGACGATGCTGGCAGGATGCGGCTCCGCAGGATCGGCAAGCTCCAGTACAGCGGGCGCAGCATCTGTAGCGGTGACCAGCAACGAGGGCAAAAAAGACCTTGTCGTCTGCATGCCTGAGGACTTGGAAACCTTTGACCCCATCAGCACCTCTGCCATGGCAACACAGGCAACGCACAAGCTGATTTACGCTCGTTTGTATGGTGAGGATACCGAATCTCAGCCTGTAGACGGCCTGGCCGAAGAATTTAATGTAATTTCGGATAACGAAATCGACATTAAGATTCATGAAGGCGCTTTGTTCTCGGATGGCAGCGAAATCACTGCCGAGGATGTAGTATACTGCTTGAACCGTGCACTTGAAAGCCCCAACTTCTCCACTTTGATGGCTACTGTGGAAGGCTTTGAAGTAATTGACAACTATAACTTTAAGATCCTGACCAATGGCCCTGCTCCCTCGATCAAGCAGGCCCTGATGCATGCAGGCACCGGCATTCTGCCCAAGGCCTATGTGGAAAAGGCACTGTCCACCGGCGATTGGAGCAATCCTGTTTGCTCTGGCCCCTTCAAGGTGGATTCTCGCGTTGTGGGCGAAAGCGTGAAGCTGGTTAAGAACGAAAACTATTTTGATGATGCCTCTGCTGCACAGAGTGAGTCCATCACCATGAAGTATGTTCCCGAAGCCAGCAGCCGCACGATCATGGTTGAAACCGGCGAGGCAGACGTAAACTTCTCGTTTGCAACTGCTGACTACAACCGTGCAAAAGAAAATCCCAACCTGACTGTGCATGAGCACACCGGCACGGTGGTGCAGTATATTGGCGTTGATACCACCAAGGCTCCCTTTGACAACAAGCTGGTTCGTGAAGCTCTGAACTACGCCATCAACCGCGACGATGTTATGACAGTTGTGGTTGAAGGTTTGGGCGTGACCGCATACAGCGTGCTGCCTCCCTCTACCCCCGGTTACGAGGAGAACCCCGCAAACTACACCTACGACAAGGAAAAGGCAAAAGAGCTGCTGGCACAGGCCGGCTATGCTGACGGCTTTACTACTCAGTTGGTAGCCTTCAATGACCTGGGCAAGCGTGTGGCTGAGATCGTGCAGATGTTCCTGGCCGATGTCGGCATCAATGCTGAAATCCAGACCTATGACTCCAGCGTTCGTCAGTCTATGATCGCAAACCATCAGGTTCCCATGTTTGCAGGCCAGTGGGGCGCAATGGCTGATGCCGATCTGGTTCTGCCCCGCCTGTTCACCAAGGAAGCTATTGGCGGTATGAACTTTACCCACTACACCAACGATAAGCTGGACGAGCTGTTTGCAAAGGCCCGTGCAACCTATGACACCGAAGAGCGTACCGGTTACTACAAGGAGTGCGTTGAGCTGCTGGCTGACGAAGCTCCCTGGTGCCCGCTGTACATTGCAAGCGCATTCTGCCTGACCCGTGCAGATCTGCAGGGTGTTGAGGTTGGCGGCGAGTCTATCGTCAATATGCAGAACCTGCATTATTGATCTTGCTATTTCGCTGAAAGAAATATGATTTAATGCAATTGGAGCGGCGGCGGCCCTCCCGGGCTGCCGCCGCTGTTGTCGAAGGCCTTTCTCTCCTTCGGCATAGACGGTGTATCTGAGGGCTTTTCGCCTGTGGGCGGTTCGCCTGTTTGCAGAATGGCCGCCGTATTTCCGGTAGCGGATACATCAGCAAGGCCCCGCCGCTTTTTGGCGGCGGGGCGTTTTTATTAGGAACCGGAGGAAACAGTATGTACAAATATGTTATCAAACGTCTAGTGGCGTTGATCCCGGTCATTTTAGGCGTTATTTTTATCATTCAGCTGATCTTATACTTGTCTCCAAGCGATGCTGCAGTGGTGATTCTGGGCAACAACTACACAGTTGAGGGCGCTGAGGCTGTGCGTGAATCGCTTGGTTTGAATCGGCCGTTTTTGGTGCAGTTCTTTTCTTACGTGGGCGGTTTGCTTCGCCTTGACTTTGGCAACTCTTATATTTCCGGCGAGCCTGTGATCCAGCAGCTTGCAGCGCGTTTCCCCAACACCCTGATCTTGGTCATGGTTTCTATGCTGCTGTGCACGGTGCTGTCGATTCCCATTGGTATTCGCTCTGCAGTTAAACCCAATTCGCTGTTCTCTAATATCACGGCTGCGTTCGGTATGATCGGCATTGCGCTGCCTACTTTTTGGCTTGGCCTGATGCTTATGCTTCTGTTTGCAGTTCGTCTTGATTGGCTTCCTGCAACCGGCAGTGTCAGCCTGGAGGGCTTGATTCTGCCCTCGATTACACTTGCGGCTTCCTTTATGGCCGGTACTATGCGTACTACCCGTTCGGCCATGCTGGATTGCCTGAATCAGGATTATATCCGTACTGCTAAGGCAAAAGGCGTGAGCAGCCACGATGTTGTAAACAAACACGCGCTCAAAAACGCATTGCTGCCTGTTATTACAGTGGTCGGTATGAATATCGGTACCCAGATGGGTGGCTCGGTGCTTACGGAAACTGTGTTTTCTTATCCCGGTTTGGGAGTGATGCTGATGAACGGTATCAACCAGAAAGATACGCCCACGATTTTGGGCTGCCTTGTGGTTATGGCGTTGTGCATTGGCTTGTGCAATCTGCTGGTGGATATTATTTTTGCTCTGGTTGATCCGCGCATTAAATCCCAGTACAGCAAAGGGAGGTAAAGAACATGGAGTCCAACGAAAGGATTACACGAAAAGAAATCCTGAAAAAGTTTAAAAAGAAAACACCCCTGCAAGAAATCGTGTACCGCTTTATGCAAAATCGCATGGCAGTGGTAGGACTTATCATTTTTACAATCATTCTGCTGTGTGCTATTTTTGCAGACCAAATTGCAAGCTATGAGGGTGCAGCGCTCCAAATGAATATTGCAGAGCGCTTGCAGGGCCCGAGTGCAAAGCATTGGCTGGGGACCGATGAAGCAGGCCGTGATATTTTCGCCCGTATCATCCATGGTGCACGCAACTCGCTGTGGATCGGCTTTGTTGCCACTGCATTTTCTCTGCTGGTAGGCGGTGCTTTGGGTGCTATTGCCGGTTTCTTTGGAAAATGGGTAGATGAATTGATCATGCGTGTTATGGACGTGATGCTTTGCCTGCCTGATATGCTGTTGGCAATTGCCATTGTAGCAGCTTTCGGCGGAAGCGTTGTGAACATGATCCTCGCTATCGGTATTTCCCGAATTCCTCGTTTCGCTCGTATTGTGCGCTCCTCGGTTTTGACCGTGCGCGACATGGAATATGTGGAAGCTGCCCGTGCTATCGGTGCGCGCAACGGAACCATTATTCTGCGGCATATCCTGCTGAACTGCATGGGCCCCATCATTGTGCAGATCACGCTGATTTTCGCCAGCTCTATTCTGGCAATTTCCTCGCTGAGTTTCCTGGGCCTTGGCATTAAGCCTCCTGCTCCCGAATGGGGCAATATGCTGGCTGCCGGTCGAAATAATATGCGAGACTATGGTTATTTGGTACTGGCTCCCGGTCTTGCCATTTTCCTGAGCATTTTTTCGCTGAATCTGCTGGGTGATGGCCTGCGCGATGCGCTTGACCCCCGTTTGAAGAAGTAAGGAGGAGACAATATGGCTGACGAGATTCTGCAAATCAAAGACTTGCGCATCGAATTTGTCTCTGAAAGAGAAGTAACCAAGGCGGTCAACGGAGTGGATATTTCCATTGCTGAAGGAAAAACGCTGGGCCTTGTGGGTGAAACTGGTGCGGGAAAAACTACGACCGCGCTTTCAGTGCTCAATTTGATCCCTAAGCCGCAGGGCAGGATACTTTCTGGCGATGTGATTCTGGATGGAATTCATGTGCTGGAACAAAACGAACACGAAATGGAAAAAATTCGCGGCAACCTGGTATCGATGATCTTCCAGGATCCCATGAGTGCATTGAATCCGGTTATGTCTGTCGGCGAGCAGATTGCCGAGGTGGTAAAAATTCACGAAAAAGTGGATGATAAGCGCGCCATGGAGCGAGCCCGCGAAATGCTGGAAACTGTAGGTATTCCCGGCGAACGTGCCAGTGAATACCCGCATCAGTTCTCCGGCGGCATGAAGCAGCGTGTGCTGATTGCTATTGCATTGGCATGCAGCCCCAAAGTGCTGTTGGCAGATGAACCCACCACGGCACTGGATGTGACGATTCAGGCACAGGTGCTTGAGCTTATGAAGGAGCTGAAGCGCAAATATAATATGGCTATGCTTATGATCACGCACGATTTTGGCATTGTAGCCGAGGTTTGTGATGAGGTTTCGGTTATGTATGCGGGCAGCATTGTAGAGCATGGCACACTGGAAGACGTGTTTGACAATAAGCGTCACCCTTATACTGAGGGACTATTCAACTCGCTGCCGGACATTCAGAATCGCAAATCGGAGCTCAAGCCCATTAAAGGCCAAATGCCTGATCCCACGAACCTGCCCACTGGTTGTCCGTTCCATCCGCGGTGTGATTATTGCACGGAAAAATGCGCTAAGGAATTTCCGCCTAAGTTGCAAATTAATGATACCCATTACGTTCGTTGCTGGCTGTATGAACATACAAAGGATAGCCAGCTGAAGGGTTAAGGAGGTGCCGCCCTGTGGGAGACATTTTATTGGAAGTCCAAAACCTGAAGAAGTATTTTAAAACGCCTCGCGGTATGCTGCATGCAGTTGACGATGTGAGCTTCACGCTTGAGCGCGGTAAAACACTTGGAATCGTGGGCGAGTCCGGCTGCGGAAAAAGTACAACCGGGCGCACGATCCTGCGCCTTGAGGAGCCCACTTCCGGCAAGGTGATTTTTGAAGGAAAAGATATTACCACATTGGGTAAGCGCGATATGCGCGCTCTGCGTAAGGATATGCAGCTCATTTTCCAGGATCCGTTTTCTTCGCTTGACCCACGTATGACGGTAAGTCAGGCAATTGAAGAACCCTTGAAAATGGCAGGTCTTTACAAGGACCACAATCAGCGTTTCCGCCGTGTGCTGGAGCTGATGGATACCGTTGGCCTTGCACAGCGTTTGGTAAATACCTATCCGCACGAGTTGGATGGCGGCCGCCGCCAGCGCATTGGAATTGCACGTGCATTGGCGATGAATCCTAAATTCATTGTGTGTGATGAGCCGGTTTCGGCGTTGGATGTTTCTATTCAGGCACAGATTTTGAATCTGATGAAAGACATTCAGAAGGAATATGGACTGACCTATATTTTCATTACGCACGATTTGTCGGTTGTGAATCACTTCTCCGATGATATTGCGGTTATGTATTTGGGCCGTCTTATTGAAAAGGCACCGGCAGAGGTTTTGTTTGCCGAACCGCTGCACCCTTACACGCAGGCGCTGCTTTCGGCTATTCCCGTGCCGAGACTGCATGGCCGTGGTGAGAGAATCCTGATTAAAGGTGAAATCACCTCGCCGATCAATCCCAAGCCGGTTTGCCGCTTTGCAAATCGCTGTCCGTATTGCACGGAGCAGTGCACCACGCAGGAGCCGCCTCTGATCGAGGTCAGCCCCCAGCATTTTGTTGCCTGCCACCGCGTGCATAAAATGAAAGATTTATAAGACTGCTTCTGCAGGTTTTACCTGTATGCTTTGGTCAGAATAAGCTCGTAAACCGCCTCCGTACATCAAACAGTACGGGGGCGATTTTTTATGGATAAACTCGCTGAAACAATAAGAAGGTAGGCGACGTTCAACGGCGGCAGAGAATTCGGATGAACAGAAAAAGCCTTAATAAGTTGGATTTTATGGCGCGATAAACAGAAGATAGATACTATGCCGCGTAGGTAAGATTCAACGAGAAAAGTACACGATTTACGATCTGCTTGTGTTAGCGGGGAGCCGATGGGGTATACTCCCGATAGGAAATGGGGGAAATAATATGGACGAAGCCTTTAGTCGGGAACTGTCACAGAACCAGGAGTGGGCTAAACAAACATTTGGCCGATCCGCCGATTTTTATGCAAAGCCACTGCAAATTGGCAAAATCGAATGTTGTTTAATGCTGTTTGACGGCCTTTCCAGTGTGGAAAAGCTGTGGCAGATCCTGCTCAGATATCTTGCAGACGAATGCAGCTTTCGCAAGGGAGAGCAGCTGTTTGATCATATTCTGCATGGCTCAGCGCTTCCGGTGGAGCCGCAGGCCATAACACAAAAACAGCAGGCTGCCGAAATGCTCACATCCGGCTTTGCGCTGCTGTTTATTCAGGGCTGTGCGCAGGCGATCGCGGTTTCGGTGCAAAGTATGCAGTTTCGTTCGGTGCAGGAGCCCTTGGCCGAAGGCGAGATCCGCGGCTCACGAGAAGGGTTTACAGATATGCTGCGCATCAATTTAAGCCTTTTGCGCCGTATTGTCCGCAGCCAGACTCTGGTGATGCATGTACAGTCGCACCAGGGAAGAACACACACGGAATATGCTGTGTGCTATGACAGTGACTATGCCGATCCAAGGCTTGTGCAGCGTGTGCAGGAAAAGCTGCAAAAGGCATCCCTGCCGTTTTTATTTGACAGTTCTTACTTTGTGCCGTTTTTGCACAGGCACTGGCAGGGAATCTTTCAGCCGGTGAGCTATACCGAGCGGCCCATTGTGGCGGCAGCCCGCCTGTGCGAAGGAAAAATTGTGGTTTTGGTGGGCGGCAGTCCGTTTGCGCTGGTGATCCCCGGCTTCTTTGCGGAAAATTTTGAAAGCCTGGATGACTATGCTTTTCCGGCCTATTTTACAGCCATCAGCCGGGCACTGCGCTATATTGCATTTGCAGCCGCAGTATTTTTGCCGGGATTTTATGTAATGGCAGTAAGCTTTACACCTGAGATCATGCCGCCGATCCTTTTGAAAAGCGTTTTAAAAGGGGCCAATCAAACACCGCTCAGCGCATTGGCAGAAATGCTGCTGGTGCTGTTGATATTAGAGATCGTTCGGATCGCCGGGCTTAAAATGCCCCGCAACACTTCGGGCAGTGTGAGCCTTGTGGCTGCAATCGTGATCGGCAGTGCCGGTGTGGAGGCCGGGCTTCTTTCTTCGCCGCTGCTGCTCTGTGCGGCCACAGCGGCGGTGGCGCTGTATACGCTGCCTAAGCTGTATGAGCAAATCGTTCTGCTGCGGTTGGCGGTGCTTCTGCTGTGCGGCTGGCTTGGACCCGTTGGGCTGGCAATGGGAATGATGCTGATCACAAGTTCGATCTCCCGGGCGGATGGGGAAGGCCTGCCCTATCTGTTCCCGCTTCATCCGGCTTGCTCCGGCGCACTGCGCGATGGCTTTGTGCGTATGCCATGGCCGATTTTGGCAAAAGATCCGTTCACCTTGAAAAACAGCCGAAAGGGGAAAAAACTATGAAGCGATCCGCGCAGGAGAGCCTATTGATCTGCGCACTGGCCGATCTAATGCTGTACCGTGCGTTTCAGGCACCCAGCGCACAAAGCGCACTGCTTGCGTTTCCAGCTGCGGCAGCCGTGGGAATGCTGCTTTGCGGGGCGCTGCGCCGGTGGGGGCTTTCTGCACAGCAAAATATGCTGTATCCGGCACTGCTGATGGGATATGCGGCCATCAGCTGTGTGCAGCTTTATTGCCTATTTGAAAAAACAGAAGCTGACCCTTTAGGCCGCTTATGGAAACCGATCCTTTTGTTGGGTTTTGCGGCTGTTTTGCCGGGAAAAACCAAAGAGGCGTTTTCCGTTTCGGCAAGGCTGCTGCTGTGGGGCGCAGGTGCTGCCGGGGTTCTATTTTTACTGGCAGCAATGCCCAATATGTATTTATCAGCCCTTTCTGTGCAAACTGGCCGGGAATTGCGGCAAAGCGCTGCGGCGGCATTGTGCAGCCTGTCACTGCCACTTCCCGAGTATGTAATGCTTACCGACAGCAGTCTGCAAAAGCTGCCGAACAAGCCGGTCTGGCTGCCAGTGCAGCTTTGTGCGCTGCAGGCGCTGCTGCAGCTGATGGTGGAGCTCACATTTGGAAGGCAGGGAACAGAATTTACACTGGCCGGGTATGAAACCGCGCAGATAGGTGTTTTATTTAGTCTGAAAAGGTTAGAAACTTTACAGATCGCGATCTGGCTGTGCCTTTTGATCTATAGGATGCAGTTTATAACGGTACTCTTACTGAATCGAACGAAAAAACGAGAGAAAACGGTTTTTGCAATCGTGGCTTCAGCTGTGGTTTATCTGGTGCTGGTTTTAACCGTGCAAAACCGCACATGGATCTTTGCCGGTTATGAATGCTTGGTCGTGCTGGCAATATGCATTTCTCTTGCAGGGGGAAAATACCGATGCAAAACAAAATGATCAAAAAGGCTTTTGTGCTTATGTCGATCTTGCCGCTTTCCGCCTGCGGCAGCACGATGCAGGAAAGTGATATGATCCAAAGCGCCTATTTTTGCGCCGATGAATTCGGATATCGCTGCGTTTTGCAATCTTACGAAGATATTGCAGCACAGGCAAGCGGACAAACACTGCCATGAATGCTGGCAGGCAACTTCGCAGCAGATCGAAAACCCAGCGGCGTTTGGCTTAATGGACTCGGTTTGGATCGGCAAGGGGCTTTTCTATACAGATGTGGTTCAAATTGCCGAGCTGCTTCAAAACGAGGAGATCCGTTTTCCCGCATTGGAGGTCTATTATACGGAAAATGGGGATATTTCTACCAATAATACTGTAAAGGGAACCCACCTTACACACATGAAAAATAACGATTATTCAGTCATTCTCCCGTCGTCACAGCAAAACAACTGTGTGCTTTTGCAAAAGGATCAAGCGGTGCGGATCGATGGCACAAAAGCGGCTTTTGCAATGCTTCTGGCAGGCGAAAGCGCAGAGTTTTCAGCCAGAGTTTCCTATCATAACAGCGAATGGCAGGTCACATCCGGCTGCACGGATTGGTATGTGCAGGCAGACTCGGCAAAGCAGGCGCTTCTTTGTGTGCAGCTCTGTTTTGCTAAGGGAGTCAACCTGCAAACCGGCCAGAGCATGGGCAATGCCCAGTGTGCGGCACTCGAAGAAATACTTGGCGCCGAACTGAAAAATACCCTTGCACTGACAGGCCCTCTGCCGTATGGGATCCCGGCACGGTTGAAGCTGCAAATGCCCGGGCTTTCGCCGGATGTGCAGATCCAATGCGCTGTGCATCTTTCAAAATCCATATAAAATGCGGTAAATTTCCGCGCGCTGCCCCGGTGTATGCCGGGGCATCCTTTTTGCATACAGGCATTGGCATAAAATACCCGCCGGGGAAATATAGATTTCAAAAACGCAAGTGAAGGGAGAACCGCTGAATGGACCTGAAGGTTTTTAAGGATACATTTACTTCTCTTGGGTGCCGCTGGGAGGGACGGGCTGAGATCCCCATTGACACGGAACTGCTGATCCCGGATTACCTTCCACCGGTGTTTAAAGTGGTCAAGTGTATGTTTTATCTGGTCGTTTTGCAAAAAGGCATTGCGGGCAGCCGCCTTCGGCTGGAAGGCTATCTGCGCTGCACCGTTCTGTATCAAAGCGAGGAACAGGGATTGTGCCAAACCGAACAAAAAATTCCCTTTGAAAAAATGCTGGAGCTGCCGCAGGCGGAATTTTCGGCAAGCAGGGTCAGCGTAAGCGGCAGCGCCGAATACAGCAACTGCCGTGCGGTGAACCAGCGCCGCATGGAGGTGCGCGGCGCGTACATTGTGCAGGCAGAGCTGTGCCCCACAAGGGAATGCGAGCTGGTCAGCTCGCTGGCAGGCGGAGGCGTTGAGCAGCTGCAAAGCCGTTTTGGCCTGCTGCGAAACCTTTCCAATCTGGATAAGCTGATGACCAACGAAGAAACCGTGCATTTGCCGGAGGATCTTGGCTGTGTGATCGAAATTTCCGGATATGGCGAAGTAGAGGAATGCCGGCTGCTGGGCGGCAAAGCCGTGGTGAAGGGCCGCACAGAGGTGCAGCTCGTGTATACGCGCAGGGAAAACGAAAACATTGAAAATCTGTCGGTGACGGTGCCGTTCAATCAAATCCTGGATTTTGAGTCGATCAATGAATCCAGCCTTTGCAGCGCCGTGGTGGAAACCGTGGGATGCTCTTTAAACGCTGAGCAGGAAGAAGAATCCGTTACGGTCACATCGCTTTTGCGGCTATCGGTATACGAGCAAACCGAAGGCTGTGCGGTGCAGGATGCCTTTTCCACACAATATGAAACACAAACCGAGTATGAAACATTGGTCTGTGCCCAGCTTGCCGATAGAATCTCGCTGCAGCTGGCATGTACAGGGCAAATTCTTTTGCCGGAACCGGATGCTGTTTATATCGGCTGCTTCACCGCAGCAGGGCCGCTGCATATACAGACAAAGGGCGATAAAGCAGTGGGCGAGGGCATGGTAACGCTGAATCTGATTTATAAAAACAGCATGGGCGAATATATGTGTACCGAGCAGGAGCTTGCCTACTGCCTGCCGCAGGACTATCCCGGCCCCGGCGAGCAATACAGCTTTGACGGCGGCGTGCAGGTGTGTGGTGTGCAATGCCGACAAAACGGAAACGAAGTGCAGGCCGAGGTGCGCCTGCAGGCCAACGGGCTGCTGATGCGGGCCTGCAGCCATAAGCTGCTGGCAAATATAGAATGCGGCGAGGAATGGCCGCAGGCCAAAGAGATCGCGCTGCGCATCTATTTTGCCCACGCGGGCGAACAGGTGTTTGAAATTGCCAAACGCTATCATGCCTGTGCTGCCGCTGTGCAGCAGTGCAATGGGCTGGAAGCACCCGTGCTGGAGGCCGACAGGCATATCCTGATTCCAAAAGCCAACTAAAGGGGAGGAAGCATGATGGAGCATGAACAGCTGTATCGCAGCATTGCCGAGCGTACCGGCGGCGATATTTATATCGGGGTGGTTGGGCCGGTGCGAAGCGGAAAAAGCACATTTGTGAAAAAACTGGCAGAACTTGCTTTTTTGCCTGCGATCCATGAGGAACTCAGCCGAAGCCGCGCACGCGATGAACTGCCGCAATCCGCTGCCGGGCGCACAATTATGACGACCGAACCAAAATTTATCCCTGAAAAAGCAGTCACGGTCAAGCTGGAAGGCGGCGGGGCGTTCCGGGGGCGTGTGATCGACTGCGTGGGCTATATGGTGGAGGGTGCCTTGGGAAGTGAGGAAAATCAGGAGCCCCGTATGGTAAAAAGCCCCTGGTTTGAAGAAGAAGTCCCGTTTGAACTGGCCGCCGAAACCGGCACGCGCAAAGTGATCACCGAACACGCCACGATTGCGGTGGTGGTCACCACCGACGGCACCATCAGCAATATTCCCCGGGAAAAATATCTTCCGCCCGAGCGGCGCGTGATCGCAGAATTGAAAGCAGCGGCAAAGCCGTTTGTGATCCTTCTGAACAGTGCCGAAGCGCAAAGCAGTGCCTGCAGTGCTTTGGCAGCACAAATGGAAAAGGAATATGGCCACGCAGTGCTTCCCGTAAACTGCGAAACCCTCACGCGGGAGCAGATCGATTCCGTGCTGGAAAGGCTTTTGTATGATTTCCCGATCTGTGAGATCTGCTATAAAATGCCCCTATGGGTTACCATGCTGGAAAAAGGCCACTGGCTGCAGCAGGAGCTGTATTCCGGGCTGCTGGCGCAAGCCGAAGGCATGAGCCGTATGCAGGATGCCGTATTGGGCGAGGCTGCGCTTGAATGCCCGAATGTGCAGATGTGCCGGGTGGTGGGCATGGATCTTTCCTGCGGGGTGGTCACCATGGAAATTACCCTGCATCAAGAGGTATTCTATCGCATTCTCGAGGAATGCACCGGCCTTGAAATTGGCGATGAGGCCGGGCTGGTGCCCTGCATTGTGGAGCTGGCCCGTGCCAAAAAGGCCTACGATAAGGTGCGCAGTGCCTTGGAGCAAACCGAAGCCACCGGCTATGGCATCGTGATGCCCTCGCTGGAAGAGCTGGCGCTGGAAGAGCCGGAGATCATCCGGCAGGGCGGAAAATACGGGGTACGCCTGCGCGCCAGCGCACCCTCGATCCACATGATGAAGGCCACCATTGAAACCGAGATCGCGCCTATCGTTGGCAGCGAGCGCCAAAGCGAAGATCTGGTTACCGGCCTGCTGAAGGATTTTGAAAACGATCCGCTTAAAATCTGGGAATCCAACATTTTTGGAAAAAGTCTGCATGAACTGGTAAACGAAGGGCTGCAAAGCAAGCTGCTGCATATGCCGCAAGAGGCCCGTCTGCGCTTGCAGGAAACCGTAGAGCGCGTGATCAACGAGGGCTGCTCCGGCCTGGTATGTATCATTATCTGAAAAATCCGTTTAAACCGGCAATCACAGAAAATGCCCGCTGTACAAAAAAGATCCGCCTATTCCCCATAAAAAGGGAAAGGGCGGATCTTTGCCTGTCTATACAGAAAAAGCCGTTTTACAAAAATCAGTGCTTGCGGCGGGCTGCGTATTCGTCCAATGCGCGGTTGTATACATCCACGACAGCCTGCGTGAATTCACGGGGACCATAGCCGCGTGTGCTGTCGCACACGGTTTTGCGGCGCGCCTGCTTGGCAGATTCGCTCAGGGCAACCTGCTCCTGCACCAATGCAGTGAATTCAGGGCCGGTGGTGTACAAATGTCCGTTCACACCTTCGCGGATCTGGTCTTTGTTATAAATATCCAGGCGCTGCAGCACATACAGGCCGCTGGCCATGGCCTCCAGCATAGAGATGGAGTTGATCTCGGAAAGAGAGGCTGTTACAAACAGATCGCAGGCGTGAAAATACGGCGGCAGCGTACCGTGGTCCATTTTTCCCATCAGACGGATCTGCCCTTCCATGCCCAAGGAATGGATCTGCGCCTGCAAACGGGGCTTTTCAGGGCCGTCACCAATGATGAACAATTTGGTGCGGGGGCAATCGGCATGGGCGGCGGCAAAGTTTTGAATCAGCACATCAATGCTCTTTTCGCGGCCAAGACGCCCCACAAACAAAAGGGCCGTATCGCCCTTTTGCAAGCCAAGGTCAGCACGGGCGGCTTCAATATCCTTTGCCGCCACATTTTCCGGCAGAAAAATAGAAAGATCCACAATGTTGGGGATCACATTGATATGTCTGTCCACGCCGCAGCGCCGCAAAAAGGAAACCACCTTCACCGAAGGGCCGATCACCTCGGTAGCATATTTGGCCAAGTGGCGGAAATAGCTGTGTGCCACCGGTTTTGCAACCAGATCCTGCATATTTTTGTGCGGGGCCACATAAAACAGATAATCGTCATACGAGGTGTGCAGGGTGTACACCACCGGCTTTTTCATGCGGCGGGCACAAAACAGCCCAAAAATGCCCATGGTGAATTCCGTTTGGATATGAATGATATCGGGATTGAAATCCTGCACGATGCGGTAGCGCTCCAGATTCAGGGGATTGGCCACACCATAGCCGTACAGCCGCTTGAGCGCCATGGCAGGGCAATACAGCACGCCGCCCTGCACATAGTGGCGCTGTGCGTGCGGGTCCATCGTTACGATCAGCACCTGATCACCGCGGGCCTCCAGGCCTTTTTTTACGGTTTCAATATGTGTTACAACGCCGCTGATAAAGGGGTAATAGGTCTCCGTAAAAATTGCTACTTTCACGCGCATTCTCCTTGTTTTTAAAAGTGTTTTTCTTATTATAGCAGACCGTTTGCCCGATTGCAAAAAAATCGGGTTACATTTGGGTAAAGGGGCAAAAAGGAATTGTATTCTCTGTGTGTTTCCAGTATAATAAAAATAACTGTAAGGCAATGAAAGGCGGCAAAGCGCCCTTTTGGCTTTGGCTGCAAAATGTGCCTTTCGGGGTTGGCGAAGTGCTTTCAAAAAGCCCGCATGGGCAACAACAAAATACAAAAAACAGATTGCCGGTTCGGCAATGTTGCGGATATGGAGGAAGAATATGCAGAATTATACGGTTCCCCTGAGCAAGCTGGCAGAACATCTGGACCTTGAAACGGTCTACACGCCCACAAATCTGGAAGATATTATGATCTGTAGCCCCAATGTAAACCGCCCGGGACTGATCGTAACGGGCTATTCCAAGTATTTCGACAGCACCCGCGTGCAGATCATCGGATTGATGGAAACCTCGTATCTGAGTGAGCTCACGCCCGAACTGCGCGCAGAGCGTGTGGATAATCTGTTTGCACGCAAGCCGCCTGTGATCATTCTTTCTCATGGCGTTACGCCTTTGCCGGAGTTTCTTACCTACGGCAAAAAACACGCGGTTCCCGTGCTGCGCTCCATGGCCATTACCAGCGTTTTGATGGGCGACATTATCAATTTTCTGAGCTTGGAGCTGGCACCGCGCATTACCCGCCACGGCGTTCTGGTGGATGTATACGGCGAGGGCATTCTGATTTTGGGCGATTCCGGCGTTGGCAAAAGCGAAACCGCCATCGAGCTTGTAAAGCGCGGTCATCGCCTGGTGGCCGATGATGCTGTGGAGCTGCGCCGCCTTTCCGACCATAACATCGTGGGCACATCGCCCGAAAATATTCGCCATTTCATCGAGCTGCGCGGCATTGGCATTATCAATGTGGCGCGGGTGTTCGGCATGGGCGCTGTAAAAGCCAGCAAACGCGTGGAGCTGGTGATCGAGCTGGAACCGTGGGATAAAACCAAGGCCTACGACCGTACCGGCCTGGATACGCCCAGCTATGACATTCTGGGTGTGCCGATCTCCAGCATGGTGATCCCGGTAATGCCCGGCCGTAATCTGGCTGTGATCGTGGAAACGGCAGCCATCAACAACCGCCAGAAAGCAATGGGCTACAATGCCGCCAAGGATCTTTTGCAGCGTTTGGGCTTGGAAGAAGACTGATCGGTACAAAGCGGGATAACAATTATCAGAGGGAGAAAAACAGCATGAGCGATTTATACAGAATTGGCATTGATCTTGGCGGCACCACTGTGACAGCCGGCCTTGTTGACGAAGAAAACAAGATCCTGCACAAACTCACATGGGCCACGGCGCTGCCCCGCCCGGCAGAGGATCTGGAACAGCACATGGCCAAGCTGTGCCGCACAGTGGCGCAGCAGGCAGGCGTGGATTTTGCAAAGGTGGCATCCATCGGCATCGGAACGCCGGGAAGCGTGAACAGCAAAACCGGCAAGGTGGGCTTCAATGCGAATTTTGGCTACCATAACTGGAATCTCGGCAGCGACATGGAAAAGCTGCTGGGATGCCGGGTGTATGTGGAAAACGATGCCAACGCAGCGGCCTACGGGGAATATCTGGAGGGCAGCGCAAAAGGGTATAACAGCGCTGTATGCGTGACCCTTGGCACCGGCATCGGCGGCGGCATTATTCTGGATGGCCGTATTTTTTCAGGTGCCAACGGTGCGGGCGGCGAGATCGGCCATACAGTAACCGTGCAGAACGGCCGTCCGTGTATGTGCGGCCGCCGTGGATGCTGGGAAAAATACGGCAGTGCCCGTGCTTTGAGCGAGGATTCTGCCGCAGCAGCCCAAGAGCATCCCGAAAGCCTGCTTCACACGCTCATTGAAAAAAATGGCGGCAAACCCAACGCCAAAATGGCCTTTGATGCCATGGCACAAAACGATGCCGTGGCAAAGCAGGTGGTGGAAAACTGGCTGAATGCCGTGGGATGCGGCCTTGTCAATGTGATCAACACCTTCCAGCCCGATGTGGTGTGCATCGGCGGCGGTGTTTCGGCACAGGGCGAAGTTCTTTTGCAGCCGCTGCAGAAAATCGTGGACGCAGAGGACTATAACCGCACGGGCAGCCAGCGAACACTAATCAAATTGGCTACGCTGCGCAACGATGCTGCCGTGGTAGGCGGCGCAAATCTGTATCGACAGCACTAACCGGGAGGAACTGCTGCATGGAAAAACAAATTTTGCTGGTTGAGGCCTTGCAAAAAGAAAATATTATCTGCCGCGAAAACGAGCCTTTGGCAGGGCACACCACTATGAAGATCGGCGGCCCCGCGCGGGTGTTCTGCCAGCCGGCAGGCACCGAGCAGCTGATCCGCTGCATTCAGCTGTGCCGCGAGCATCAGGTTGAGTATTACCTTTTGGGAAAAGGCTCCAACACCCTGTTTGCAGACAGCGGCTATCCCGGCGCGGTGATCTGTCTGGACGAAGCCTCGAGCCGCATTCAGGTGGAGGACGATCAGATCATTGCCGGCGCGGGCGCACCGCTGCACAAGGTGTGCCGTGCTGCGCTCAATGCCGAATTGGGCGGGCTGGAGTTTGCGTACGGCATTCCGGGCAGCGTTGGCGGTGCTGTTTATATGAATGCCGGTGCCTATGGCGGCGAGATGAAGGATGTTTTGGCCGAGGTATACTATATCGACGAAAACGGCAGAATGCAGACTAAGCCCGCAGAAGAGCTCAAGCTGGGCTATCGCACAAGCTGCTTTATGGATACCAATCAATGCATCGTGGCGGCTCGTTTTGTGCTGCACCCGGCGCATAAGCAGGAAATTGAGGACCGTATGGAGGATCTGATGGAGCGCCGCCGCAGCAAGCAGCCGCTGGAATATCCCAGCGCAGGCAGCACCTTCAAGCGCCCGCAGGGCGCTTTTGCAGGGGCCTTGATCGAGCAATGTGGCCTGAAGGGAATGCGTGTCGGCGGCGCGGCGATCAGCGAAAAGCACTGTGGCTTTGTTGTGAATTTAGGGGGAGCCACCTGCCGCGATGTGGTGGAACTGACTCAAAAGGTGCATGATATCGTGCTGGAAAAAACGGGATTCGTTTTAGAGCGCGAGATCCGTGTTGTAGGGGAATAAAAGGGAAACAAAACAAAAGGGGAAAGGGTGAAAGAATATGTCGTTTTTGGTGGTAACAGGGCTTTCGGGCGCAGGAAAATCACAGGCGGTGAATGCACTGGAGGATATCGGTTATTTTTGCATTGATAACATACCGGCGGCACTTTTGCCTAAGATTTTAGAATTTGCACAGCAGGGCGACAATGCACTGCCCAAGGTTGCCGTTGTGATCGACGTGCGCGGGCTTCACTCGCGAGAGGATGTTGCATCGGCTATTTCCAGCTTGGATTCTTTACAGATCGACTATAAGATCCTGTTTTTGGATGCCTCGGATGAATGCCTGGAACGGCGCTATAAAGAAACCCGCCGTATGCATCCCATCAGCTTGAGCCATGGCCTTGCCGTGGGCGAGGCCATTCGTATGGAACGCTCGATCCTGCAGCCGCTGTATGAGCGTGCCAACTATGTGATCGACACCACGCTGCTTTCCACGGCCCAGCACAAACAGCGCATTTGCGATTTGTTTCTGGAGGGCAAGGGCAAGTCGATGGCGCTGAATATCATCAGCTTCGGCTTTAAATTCGGCCTTCCCAAAGAAGCCGATATCGTGCTGGATGTTCGCTGCCTGCCCAATCCGTTTTATGTGCCGGAGCTCAAAGAAAAAACCGGCTTGGATCAGGAAGTAGTGGATTTCGTAATGAGTCATCCGGAAGCAGTAAAGCTGATGGATGCCTATAAAAATATGCTGGACTGCTCGCTTCCACTTTATGTAAAAGAGGGAAAAAGCCTGCTCACCATTGCGGTCGGCTGCACGGGCGGCAAGCATAGATCCATTACATTTGCACGGCTCTTGGCGGATTTCTGCCGCGAAAAGGGCTATGCACCCAGCCTGCAGCATCGTGATGTGCAGCGTAAAAATTAAAGCATGGGCAGCACTGCGCCCCGCAAAGTGCTGCCCATAAAAATCGTAAAACTAAACCGGAGTTGTTGTCATTATGAGCTTTTCGCTGGATGTTAAAGCGGAAATTGTAAGCAAAAAAATTGTTTCTCCCTGCTGTGTAAAGGCTGCCTGCTATGCGGTGGCCTGCTTTGCGAAATATTTCGACGGCAGGGGGATTGTGCTGCAAACCGAGGTGGAAAGTGTAGCCCAGTTTGCCAAAAAAATGTTTCATCTTTGTGATATTCAGGGAACCATCGAAGCCAGAGAACGGGCAAGCGGTGTGATTTACGAGTTCTCCGTTAAGCAACCCGAAGCAGTGGAGCAAATGCTGCAAATGTTCGGCCATAACGGAAACGAAACCACCCTGCGCATTCACCCTGAAAACTTTTCCTGCGAGCGCTGTTATCATGCTTTTATCAGCGCCGCTTTTTTGTGCGGCGGCACGATCACGGACCCGGAAAAAGAATATAGTCTGGAATTTCTGACTCCCAAATTCAGCCTGGCACGAGATTATGAGGCCATGCTGGCCGAGCGCGAATTCCAGCCGCACCGTACCCTGCGCCGGGGAACCAGCGTGATCTACATCAAAGCCAGCGAGCGCATTGAAAATCTGCTGGCCTATATGGGCGCGGGCAAGGCTGCCATGACGATCATGAACAGCCGTATGTTCAAGGAAGTGCGCAACAACAGCAACCGCATTTCCAACTGTGAGGCTGCCAACATCAGCAAGCGCGTGCAGGCCTCGGTGCAGGTAAAAAAAGCGGTGCGCTATCTGGAAGAACAGGGCCGCCTGGAAATGCTTTCGCAGCCGCTGCAAAAAGCAGCCGAAATGCGCCTGCGTTATCCCGAATACACTCTTTCTCAGCTGGCCGAAGCATTCGATCCGCCGCTGAGCAAATCAGGGCTCTCGCACCAGCTGAAAAAAATCATTGATATAGCCAAAGCCCTGCAGGAGAGAAACGAAAATGCCTGATACCCAAAAGAATTTCACCCATCTGCACGTGCATACAGAATACAGCCTGCTGGACGGTGCCTGCCGCATTGACCGCATGTTTGAACATTTGAAAGAAATGGGGCAAACAGCGGCAGCCATTACTGACCACGGCGTAATGTATGGCTGCGTGCAGTTTTACAAAGCGGCCAAGGCGGCCGGCATTAAGCCTATCATCGGGTGCGAAGTGTATGTTGCCACGCGCAGCCGCTTTGATAAAGTGCGCCATATCGACGGCAACAACCATCTGGTGCTGCTGTGTAAAAATGAAACCGGCTACAAGAACCTGATCAAGTTGGTGTCGGCGGGCTTTTTGCAGGGCTTTTATTCCAAGCCCCGCATCGACAAAGAACTGCTGGAGCAGTATCACGAGGGGCTGATCTGCCTTTCGGCCTGTCTGGCAGGTGAGGTGCCGCAGGCCCTGTTGGCCAATGACTACGAGCGCGCCAAAAGCACGGCGCTTTGGTTCAATGATCTGTTTGGGCAGGGAAATTACTATCTTGAACTGCAGGATCATGGCCTGCAGGAAGATCCCATTGTTCTGCCGCAGCTGATTCGCCTGAGCAAGGAAACCGGCATTCCGCTGGTTGCCACCAACGACAGCCACTACATTCAAAAAGAAGATGCCAAAATGCAGGAGATCCTGCTGTGCATCCAAACCGGTAAAACCATCGATGATGCCGATAAAATGGAGTTCCAAACCGATGAGTTTTATCTGAAAAGCACGCAGGAAATGTATGATTTGTTTTCCTATGTGCCCGAGGCCTGTGAAAACACCAATAAAATTGCAGAAATGTGCAATTTTGATTTTGAATTCGGCAATACAAAGCTGCCCTATTTTGAAGCACCGGACGGCCTTACCAATCAGCAATACTTTGAAAAACTTTGCTTTGAAGGGTTGGAGCGCCGCTATGGCCCGAAGGTGCCGCCCGAAAACCGAGAACGCCTTGCGTATGAGATTGGCGTGATCCGGGATATGGGCTACACCAACTATTATCTGATCGTATTTGATTATATCAACTACGCCAAAAGCGTGGGGATCCCGGTGGGGCCCGGCCGTGGCTCGGGCGCAGGCAGCATCGCTGCCTACTGCGTGGGCATCACGGACATTGACCCCGTGCGGTATCACCTGATCTTTGAGCGCTTTCTGAACCCAGAGCGCGTTAGTATGCCGGACTTTGATGTGGACTTCAGCTACGAGCGCCGTCAGGAAGTGATCGATTATGTGAACCGCAAGTATGGCAGCGATCATGTGGCGCAGATCGTGACTTTTGGCACCATGGCTGCCCGCAACGCCATTCGCGATGTGGGGCGCGTGATGGGAATTCCGTATCAGAATGTTGACCGTGTGGCCAAGTTGGTTCCCATGGAACTTAAAATGACATTAAATCGTGCCTTGGAGGTGTCGCCTGAGCTGAAAAAAGCCTATGAGGACGATCCGCAGGTACACGAACTGATCGATACAGCCCTGAAAGTAGAGGGAATGCCGCGCCATGCCTCTACCCATGCGGCGGGCGTTGTGATCACGCGCGAGGCGGCCAACGAGTATGTGCCGCTTGCCAATAACGACGGCGTTCCCGTAACGCAGTTTAATATGACCGAAATCGAGGAACTCGGCCTTTTAAAGATGGATTTTCTGGGTCTGAGAACCTTAACCGTGATCCACGATGCAGAGTGTGAAGCCCAAAAAACAGACCCCGATTTTTCGGTGGCCAATATGGATTATGACGATCCGGCCACCTATCAAATGCTGGCACAGGGCGAAACCGAGGGCATTTTTCAGCTGGAATCCACGGGCATGACACAGGTTCTGATGGGAATGCACCCGCGCAATCTCGAAGATATCATTGCCCTCATCTCGCTGTATCGTCCCGGCCCCATGGATTCCATCCCCACATATTTGCGCAATCGCCGTGAACCGGATAAAGTTACCTACAAAACGCCGGAGCTTGCGCATATTCTGGATGTTACCAACGGCTGCATCGTCTATCAGGAACAGGTGATGCAGATCTTCCGTGAGCTGGCAGGCTTCAGCTTTGGGCAGGCCGATAATATCCGCCGTGCCATGAGCAAGAAAAAGCATAAGGTCATGGAAGCCGAACGCGGGCATTTTGTGCAGGGCTGTGCCGAAAACCACATTTCGGAAAGCATTGCCAACGCCTTGTATGACGAGATGAGCAGCTTTGCCTCGTATGCCTTTAATAAAAGCCATGCGGCGTGCTATGCCTATGTGGCATTCCAAACGGCGTATCTCAAGTGTCATTACCCATGTGAGTTTATGTCGGCGCTTATGACAAGCGTGCTGGACAACACCGATAAAGTGATCGAATATTCCGGCGAGTGCCAGCGCCTTGGCATCAAGGTGCAGCCGCCGGATATCAACATCAGCGGGGGTGGATTTACGCCGGATGCGGGAAAGATCCGATTCGGCCTGAATGCGGTGAAAAATGTGGGCCGCGGTTTGATCGATGCCGTGATCCGTGAGCGCAAAACACGGCCTTTCCGTTCGTTATATGATTTTTGCAAGCGTATGCACGGCAGCGAGCTGAACCGCCGGGCAGTGGAAAGCCTGATCAAAAGCGGTGCATTTGACAGCATCGAGGCTACCCGGCGGGGGATGATGGATTCGGTGGAATCCATTCTGAAAAGCATCGAAACCGATGCCCGCCGCAATGTAGAGGGCCAGTTGGATCTGTTTTCTGCTTTGGCAGGCGGCAGCGAGGAAACTGCCAACCATGATTTCCAGATACCGCCCAAGGCAGAGTATCCGCTTGCCGAGCTTCTGCAGCTGGAAAAAGAGGTGAGCGGCCTGTATCTTTCGGGCCACCCGCTGGATGGCTACCGCGAGCTGATCAACAAAATTGCCTGCCCGATCAAAGACCTGATCGGTGAAAATGCCCACCAATACGATAATAAGCAGGTGTCGGTGGTGTGCGTATTGACCCGCAGCAAGTTTATGACGACCAAATCCAACACCTTGATGGCGTTTATCAATGTGGAAGATCTTACCGGTACCATGGAGATCATTGTATTTCCTAAGGTTTTGGAAAAATGCCGCGATTCGCTGCAGGAAAATCAGGTGCTTATCATCGAAGGCCGTGTTTCCTGCCGGGAAGAAGAAAACGCCAAGCTTTTGGCCGAGCATATCAGCACCGTGCCGGAATATGAGGCGATGCAGCAGCAAGCCCGATCCGTGCCGCAAAGCCAGAGCACGGCGCAGACCAAAAGCGGAAAACCGGGGATTTACTTGCTGATCCCCACACAGAATTGCCCCCAATTTGATAAGGTGAAAAACCTTATGGCAATTTTTGAAGGGCGAAAACCGGTTTATATCAAGTTTGCCGATACCGGCAAATGGGTGGTGGCTCCCCGCAATTTATGGGTGACAGAGCATGCACTTTTGTTGCAGGAACTCAAAAATATTCTGGGTGACGAGAATGTTGTATCAAAATAACATGAAACAAGATTCAAAAGTCCATAAAACACTTTGACACAACATTCTCAGGTTGATATAATTCTTTTTAGATGATGGAAGAGGGAAACAGAAATATAGAAAATATGTGCGGAAACACAGAAAACGCATCAGGAGGAGAAGAGATATGGTAAAAGAAATCAAGACCATTGGCGTTTTGACCAGCGGCGGCGATGCCCCCGGTATGAACGCCTGCGTGCGCGCCATTGTGCGAACCGGTATTGCAAAGGGCTTCCGTATGATCGGTGTCCAGCGCGGCTACAACGGCCTCATCAACGGTGAATGCTATGAAATGAATCTCCGCTCGGTTTCTAATATCATTCACCGCGGCGGCACGGTGCTGTATACGGCCCGCTGCCTGGAATTCAAAACCGAGGAAGGCCAGCAAAAGGCAGCAGACCGCTGCAAGGAGCTTGGCATTGATGCGCTGGTGGTCATTGGCGGCGACGGCAGCTTTATGGGTGCCCGTGCGCTTTCCAACAAGGGCATTCCCTGCGTGGGCATTCCCGGCACCATTGATAATGATATTGCCTGCAGCGAGTATACCATCGGCTACGATACTGCCATGAACACCGCTGTGGAAATGATCGATAAACTGCGTGATACCACCCAAAGTCATGACCGCTGCAGCGTGGTAGAGGTTATGGGCCATCATGCAGGCTATATTGCCCTGAATGTGGGCATTGCCACCGGTGCAATGGCAGTGCTGCTGCCAGAGCGCCCCTTTGATTTTGAGCGCGATATCCTTGTGCCCATGAACAAAACACAGCTGAGCGGCAAAAAGCACTTTATCATCATTGTTTCCGAAGGTATTGTTCCCGCACAGGAGCTGGCCCGCAAAATTCAAACCCGTACCGGCGTGGACACCCGTGCCACGGTTTTGGGCCATGTGCAGCGCGGCGGCTCGCCCACCTTGCGGGATCGTGTAATGGCATCCACCATGGGCTATCACGCGGTGGATCTGCTCTCGATGGGCATTTACAACCGTGTTGTGGCGGTTACCGGCGGCAAGGTTGTGGATTATGATATCAATGTTGCACTGAGTATGCATAAAACCATTGACAGCAGCATGATCGATGTGGCCAACACCATTTCTATCTAAGACTATTTTATACAGATTATCAAAAAAGAGCTTTTTGCCTCGAAAACATGGCAAAAAGCTCTTTTTGCGTTACTTAAATCAATTCTTCCAAAATACTGTTCTGCACGATCAGTCCAGTTGGGGTAAGAGCAAGATTTTTCCCATCAAACACAGCATAGCCCGCCTGCACACAGCGCTTGATAAAAGCCAGCTGCCGGGCGCTGAATTCGCCGCCCCATTGCGCCTTCCATACGCCAAGATCCAAGCCGTCGCGCAGCCGCAGGCGCATCAAAAGGTAATCCTCGGCATTGCAGCCGCCATCCGGCACGGGCTCACAGCCCAGCACAAACGCGCTTGTGCTGCCGGGCCAATAAAAACGGCGGTTGGCAACGCAGCTATGCGCCCCGGGGCCAAGGCCCCAGTAATCCATGCAGTTCCAATACAAGAGATTGTGCTTTCCCTCAAAGCCCGGGCGGGCAAAGTTGCTGATCTCATATTGCCGGTAGCCGGTTTTCTCTAAACGGTTTACGGCGTAAAGATAAAAATCGGCGGCTTCATCCGGCGTGGGCAGCCCCTCGGGAGGATGCTTTCCAAAGGCAGTGCCGGGCTCGATCTTGAGCAGATAGGCAGAAATATGCGTGGCGCCGCCCTGCTGCAAAAGAGAAAGCGTTTCATCGAACTCACGGCAGGAATAGTGGGGGAGCGCCATCATAATATCACCGCTGATATTTGTAAAACCGGCCTGCCCGGCCCACAAAAGAGCCTGTTTGGCCTGCTGCGCAGTGTGTGGGCGGCCAAGGCGCTGCAGCTGTTCCTCATAAGCACTTTGCACGCCAAAGCTGATGCGATTCACTCCCGCCGCGCGAAACCCGGCCAAGGAATCCAAAGTAACTGTTTCCGGGTTGGCTTCGAGCGTAATTTCAGCCCCGGGCAGCGGATCGGCTGCATTGATCAGCTTGGCTGCCTGTGCGGGGGAAAGCAAGCTGGGGGTGCCGCCGCCAAAGTATACAGTGGCCGGCCGGCGGCCGCGCAGGCGTTTTAATTCGCGCAGTAAGGCGTTTATATAGTCATCGGGCACACATCGACTGCCGCCGGCAGAATAAAAATCGCAATAACGGCATTTTGCCAAACAGTAGGGAATGTGCAGATATAAACCGAGAGAATCTTTCATGCGGGAAACCTCTTTGTGCAAGTTTTATAAAATTTTAACAAATTTTTATAAATTAAGCAATGGTTTCTTCGGTGCAAGTGGCGTATAATAGTAGTAATTAAAGAACGCAGAAAAGAGAGGAATCTTTCATGCCGAATTACAATCAAAATTATAATCGCTGGGAACCGGAATATTCCATGGGCGCACAGCTTACACTGAATCAGTATATGACCCGTGCTTTTACATGGATGTTCATCGGTTTGCTTACTACTTTTGGCTTGGCTTTTGCCATTGCGTGGACAGGGCTGTATGTGCCTATTATGCGAAGCGGTGCCGTGTTTGCCATTACTATCGCGGAGTTTATACTGGTGATCGCGCTGTCATCGCGTGTGCAGCACATGGCACCGGCCACAGCAACACTGCTGTTTTTCCTGTATGCCGTGATGAATGGCGTGATGTTCAGCGTATATTTTATTGCGTATGATCTGCCCATGCTGATCGGTGCATTTTTGGTGGCTGCCATTTATTTTGGCGTAATGGCTGCTTATGGTGCCATCACCAAAAAAGATCTCAGCAGTTGGGGTGCCATTGGACTGTCGGGCCTGATCGCGCTGCTGATCTTTGAGATCATCTGCATGTTCCTGAACATTGGCAACACGCTGCTTTGCGTGGTGGGCCTGGTGCTGTTTATGTGCATCACCGCCTACGATACACAAAAGATCAAGGCATACTACTATTCGTTCTGCAATGACTCCGCCATGCTGGAAAAAGCCGGTATTCTGGCAGCCCTCAGCCTGTATCTGGACTTCATCAATATTTTCCTGCGTGTGCTGCGCTTATTTGCGCGCAATCGCAGCAACAACTGATTTTTACTATCGGAAAAGCAAAACAGCGGCAAGGCCTTTCGGCTTTGCCGCTGTTTTGTTTGATATGGCGTTACACCGCGTTTTTTAAGGCATATCAGTCGTCGCTGTCCAGCTTCAGCACGGCGGTAAAGGCCTCGCTGGGCAGTTCTACGCTGCCAAGCTGACGCATCTTCTTTTTGCCTTCCTTCTGCTTTTCCAGCAGCTTCTTTTTGCGGCTGATATCACCGCCGTAGCACTTGGCCAGCACATCCTTGCGCATAGCCTTTACGGTTTCGCGGGCAATGATCTTGCCGCCCACCGCAGCCTGTACAGGAATTTCAAACAGCATACGGGGAATATTGTCGCGCAGCTTTTCGCAGATACGGCGGCCCTTGGCGTAGGCGTTGTCGGCAAACACGATCATGGAAAGAGCATCCACGGGATCGCCGTTCAGCAGGAAGTCCATCTTAACCAGTTTGCTTTCACGGAAGCCCTTCATTTCATAATCATAGCTGGCGTAACCGCGGCTGCGGCTCTTGATGGCATCAAAGAAATCGTACACGATCTCACCCAAGGGCATTTCGTAGTGCAGGTCCACGCGCGTGGCATCCAGATATTTCATTTCCAGCAGATTTCCACGCTTGGTCTGGCACAGATCCATCAAGCTGCCCACATAATCGTTGGGCGTATACACATGCACATCCACAAAGGGCTCTTCCTGCTTGGCAATGTTGGTAGGATCGGGATAGGCGCTGGGGTTTTCGATCATTTCAACGGTGCCGTCGGTCAGCGTAATCCGGTAGGAAACGCTGGGCGCTGTGGTAACCAGATCCAGATCAAACTCGCGCTCCAAGCGCTGGGTGATGATATCCATGTGCAAAAGCCCCAGAAAACCGCAGCGGAAGCCAAAGCCCAGCGCGGTCGAGGTTTCCAGATCAAACGAAAGAGCGGCATCATTCAGCTGCAGCTTTTCCAAAGCATCCTTCAACTCGTTATACTTCGAGCCGTCAGCAGGGTAAATGCCGCAGAATACCATGGGTGTTACTTTACGGTAACCGGGCAGAGCCTGCGCAGTGGGGCGGTCTGCCAGTGTGATGGTATCGCCTACGCGGGTGTCGCGCACGGTTTTGATGCTGGCGGTCAGATAGCCAACTTCACCGGCGCGCAGCTCACTGCAAGGGGAAAGCTGGGTGGCACCCATCTGGCCCACCTCCACCAGCTGAAATTCAGCGCCGGTACTCATCAAACGAATGGTATCGCCGGGCTTTACAGTGCCCTCAAAAACGCGGATATAAACGATAACGCCCTTGTAGGGGTCATATACGCTGTCGAAGATCAAAGCCTTTAAAGGCGCATCCGGATCACCGGTGGGGGCGGGAATATTGGCAACCACATCCTCCAGCACGTCGGCAATGCCAATGCCCAGCTTGGCGCTTACGCGGGGGGCATCCATGCAAGGCAGGCCCACCAGCTCTTCCACCTCGGTGGCCACACGATCCGGCTCGGCGCTGGGCAGATCGATCTTATTCAGGATCGGCACGACCTCCAGATTGTTGTCAATGGCAAGATAGCAGTTTGCCAAGGTCTGTGCTTCCACGCCCTGGCTGGCATCCACCACCAGAACAGCACCCTCGCAGGCGGCCAGGCTGCGGCTTACTTCGTAGCTGAAGTCCACATGGCCCGGCGTGTCAATAAGGTTGAATTCATAGGTCTGCCCGTTTTTGGCGTGGTAGTGCATGGTCACAGCGCGGGCTTTGATCGTGATGCCGCGTTCGCGCTCCAATTCCATATCATCCAGAATCTGATCCTCCATCGTGCGTTTATCCACGCTGTCGGTCAGCTCCAAAATGCGGTCACTCAAAGTGGATTTGCCGTGGTCGATGTGAGCAATAATGCAAAAATTGCGGATATTTTCGTTAGACAATGGTTGCGTCCTCCTTTAGAAGGGCAGTCAGCCCTGTAAATAATCCACAGCACTGGCCGGTTTACCCTCAACCAGATACAGGCGGGGCATACGGCGGCTCATGCCGCAAAGAATTTCATAATTGATGGTGCCAGCCTTTTGTGCAATGTCATCCACCGAGTCACCGGCTTGGCCTGGGCCAAACACGATCACTTCGTCCTGCGGTTTTGCCTCAGGAATGTCCGTCACATCTACCATAAGCTGGTCCATGCACACACGGCCCACCACGGGTGCGGGCTTTCCGTGAATGGTCAGCACGCCCTTGCTGCTCAGGCTGCGCGGGTAGCCGTCGGCATATCCAATGCAGCAGGTGGCAATGCGCATGGGCTTGCTGGCGGTAAAGGTGCAGCCATAGCTGATGCTTTCGCCGGGGGCAAGCTCTTTTATATAACTGATGCGGGTTTTCACGGTCATGGTTTGCCGATAGCCCTGCAGAGGAACATCGGAACTGGGCTGGCAGCCATACAAGATCACACCGGCGCGTACCAGATCCATGCCCCATTCCGGGTGCAAAAGCTGGGCGGCGCTATTGCAGCAATGGCAGGTTTTAAAGCTGTGCCCGTTTGCTTTCAGTGTGTCCACTGCCTGACAAAACAGTGCATGCTGCTGTTCGGTGTATGCAATGTCGGCGGGGGCTAAGCTGTCAGCCACTGCAAAATGCTGGAAGATGCCGGTGATCTTGATCCCCTTTAAAGCATAACACTGTTCCATTTGCTGCAATGCCTGCTGCGGCGCACGGCGCATATCAAATCCAATGCGTCCCATGCCGGTGTCTACCTTTAAATGGCAGGGAACAGGGTGCCCGGGCAGGGCGGCGGCGGATAGCGCTTTCGCATAGTCCAGACTGAACAAGGCCTGCGTGATGTTATACTGCGCCAGCAAAGGTGCCTGTGCCGGGTCTGTATAGCCCAGCAGAAGAATCGGCGTTGTAATGCCGTGGCGGCGCAGACGGAGTGCCTCCGGCAAAGCGGCAGCGGCAAACCAGGCGGCTCCTAAGCTGGAAAGCAGGTTGGCCACCACCAGATCACCGTGGCCGTAAGCATCGGCTTTGATCACCGCACAAACTGATGCCTTGCCTGCGTTATGCTGAATTAGCTCAAAGTTGTGGCAAAAAGCATCCAGATCGATTTCGGCCCAGCAGCGGCCGGTAAGATAACAAAGTTCAGCTTGTTCCATATCAGCGGTTCCTCCCGGTATGCACAGGGCCCCAGCCGTCAATGCCGCTGGTTTGCAGCGCGTGCAGGGTCTTCTGGCGGAATGCAGGGTCTTCGCGGCTCATCTGCTTTACAAAATTCTTGGTATCTTCACGCACAGTCACACCGTCAGCAGGGCAAAGGCTTTTGATCACCGGCAGATCGGCATCGCGAACGGCGTGGCGCACATCGCTTTCATCGGCCAGCAGCATGGGGCGGATCATGGTGATATCCTTGCGGGAAAGATAGGTGACAGGGGAAAAACACCCTATGCGGCCCTCCCGCCACAGATTCATATAAAATGTTTCGATTGCATCATCCAAATGATGGCCAAGGGCGACCTTGTTGCAGCCAAGCTCTTTGGCTGTGTTGTGCAAAATGCCCCGGCGGAATTTGGCACACAATGCACAGGGATTGGGCTCTTTGCGCAGATCGAATACGATGCGGCCGATATCTGTCCGGCGGATCTCATAGGGAATATTCTGGCTGGCGAACAGCTGCTCAAGAGGGGAGTAATCGGTTTCTACGCCGCCAAAACGCGGATCAAGAGTAACGGCTGCCACCTCAAACGGAATGCCCAAATAAGCGCGCAGGTGGCCCAGCGCAACGGTGAGGGCAACACTGTCTTTGCCGCCGCTCACACCCACACAAATGCGGTCACCGGGCTGGATCATATCGTAGTCTTGAATGGCTTTGCGCACAAGCCCTTCCAAACGCTGCATGATGGAATCTCCTTTCAGGAAAGGCAAAAACCCCGGCGGGGCTTTGTGTATCCTGTATCATGGAATTATATGGATTTAACCTTTTTATTATATCATACAGTGGCCGGGTGCAAAAGTTATTTTTAGAAAAAGCTGAAAAAAATCAAAAGAATTATGCCAAAGTGAAATTGATGTATTAAATTTTGAAAATTGAAAGTTAGAAAACGAGAGTATTCAAGAGAAAACAAGAGAAAATAAGAGCCACACAGGATTATTTAAAAATAATTGCAAAAAGCTATTGACGGCTGCGGCCAGGTTTGCTATAATCACACTTGTGCCAAACAAAAGACTGATACGAAATCGGCTTTTTCAAGGACTTTCCCAGTGCTTATGCACTGAATTATTTATGGAGGATATCAAAATGAGCACTACTCTTTTGAAGCCCGCTGAGGCTAACAACCGCAAGTGGTATGTGATCGATGCTGCCGGCAAGCCCCTGGGCCGTGTGGCTGCTGAGGCCGCTGTGCTGCTGCGTGGCAAAAACAAAGTTACCTTTACCCCTAACGTTGATTGCGGCGATCATGTGATCGTGATCAACTGCGATCAGGCTGTTCTGACCGGCAAGAAGCTGGAGAAGAAGTTCTACTACCATCACTCCGGCTGGATCGGCGGTCTGAAGAGCGTTCAGTACAAGACCATGATGGCTGAGAACAGCGACAAGGCTATGACCCTGGCTATCAAGGGCATGATCCCCAGCAACACCATCGGTGCTAAGGCTCTGACTCGTCTGCGCTGCTACAAGGGCGCCGAGTACGCTCAGGGCGCACAGAAGCCCGAGACCGTTGAATTTTGATAAGGAGGCAATAGACAATGTACGAAACTAAATCTTTCTACTACGGCACCGGCCGTCGTAAGAACTCTGTTGCCCGTGTTCGCCTGTTCAACGGCACCGGCAAAATCACCATCAATGGCCGCGATATCGACAATTACTTTGGTCTGGAGACCTTGAAGCTGATCGTTCGCAGCCCCCTGGCTCTGACCGGCACTGAGGGTAAGTTTGATATCGTTGTCAACGTTGTTGGCGGCGGTGTTGCAGGCCAGGCTGGCGCAATTCGCCACGGCATTACCCGTGCTCTGATGGAGTCTGATGCAGAGCTGCGTCCCGCTCTGAAGAAGGCTGGCTTTGTTACTCGCGATCCTCGTATGAAGGAACGTAAGAAGTACGGCCTCAAAGCCGCTCGTCGCGCTCCGCAGTTCAGCAAGCGATAATCTACAGCTTAATAATGCTAAA
>OLGE01000385.1_pt1 | contig 54350 bp, 48 predicted proteins | sample 1605151 | NCBI WGS metagenome assembly OLGE01 (sample SAMEA3888912, study PRJEB22519) | human gut metagenome | biome: human gut; feature: human-associated habitat; material: faeces | place: Denmark | collected 2010
TCCACTGATATAGTTGCTTGATAAATCTTGTTCAATTTGCACTTGCAATCTACCACGAAAAAATTTCCTATTTAGGATAGTTGGAGGTTTCATAGTGGCAATAGACACGTCATTACCTAAGGATATAAGAATTTTGCAGGCAGCGGAAGAAGTTTTTTCGCAGCATGGCTATGAAAAAGCCACGCTCGATGAAATAATAGCCCTGGCTGACGTAGGCAAGGGAACTGTCTATAAATACTTCGGCAATAAGGAGCACCTTTTCTACAAGCTGGTTGCCGATAAAAATGCGCCCTTTTTGGAAAAACTGCACCAAGCTGTCGATAGTGCAGACAGCTTTGAGGACAAGCTCAAAAAGTATTTTGAAGTAATGGTACATTTTTATATTGCCAACAGTACTCTGTGGCAGATTATCTGCTTTGAAATGCTCGGCGGCAACAATGGCTGCAGAGTCGAGCCTGACGGCGATAATTTTAAGGTTATCTCCCGCTACAATTCTGTGAAAGTCAGCGAAGAAACAAGCGAACGCATTCTGCGTTATCACAAAATCCTGCATGATGAATATGATATTTTAGCTCAGCTGATTACTAAGGCAATGCAGGACAACCTGCTGAAGGAGGATACCGTGCCGGAGATTACCACCAAATTTGTTTTCTTCGGTGTAGCTATGAGCATTTTTAACCAAAGCGATGATATTGCTGCCGATATGACGGACGAGGAAGCAGCAAGAATAATTACCGACCACTTTTTGCGCGGCAACGCACGTTGACGCGCATACTAAAAGCAGCTGCCGCTAAGCGGCAGCTGCTTTTACATTTGTTATAGCTTTTCGCCTGTTATTCCTCTACGTAAGCGGCAGTAATGATACCGGTGTAGCATGTGTGCCAGTCCTTGTTGGCATACCATTTTTCACCCAGTTCCTTGTCGAACTTGTCCTCCGCCATGGTGTAGTGTTCTACAATTTTGCATTCCAGATGCAGGCCGCAGCCCTTGATAACAGGGACGCTGACGGTCTCGCCTGCTTCCGTAGTTAAGCCTGCAGCTGCAAACTTGTCCAGATCACGGCCAGACTTGCTGCCGCACAGACCGAGTGCTTGGGCAAAGCCTTCTTTTACCGGGAAGCTGACGGTAAATTCCGGATTAGCGTCAATCAGCTCCTTAGTATAACGGCTTTGGCGCACCATAACAGTGAAAGTCGGCTGTCCCCACTTAAAGCCCAGGCTGCCCCAGCCGATTGTCATTGTATTCTGCTTGCCGTCGGCAGCAGTAGTAAGAAAGGCACCCTTGGACAGAGTTTTTAAAATTGCTTTGCCCTGCTCAAAAGCGTTTATTTTTTTCATAGTCATAACAAAAACCTCCTCATTTGCTTTACAAGAATATTATACAGCGTTTACGCAAGCTACTTCCACCTCAAATAAAACAACAAAAACGGATCTAAAATATACAGACACTGCGCTTTATATTCCAGCGCATCCAGTTCAGGCATTGTCGCTTCAACAATTTTAATAATTTTGTTGATGGTTGCAGAAATAATCGTACTAGAAAGCAGCTCTTTGCTAAGCAATAAGCCTTTGATTCTCTCCTTCAAGGTAACCATACTCAGCTCGGTAACAGGCGGATCCGCCTTAAACGCCAACAACAGCAAATGATAAATATCCACACTGCCCTGTGCAAGCGCATAAAGCTTACGTCTGCCAATTCCCTGCACAGGTCCCTGCACAATTGCTTTGACCAGGCGCTCATAATGTGCGTAATTTCGTGCTGTCTGCTTAAAGGCAAAATGCACCAGCTCCAGGCTGATAGACTGCTTTTTCTGCATTGCTGCAAAGGCCAGCTGAAAGCAATTCTCCTGCATCAGCTGTGGCGAAGTAATGCTTTCCTGCGCCAAAAGATTTTCTTCAACCTCACCTATCGGCATGCCCAACAGCTTAAAGCCCTTGACAGCAATAGCCTTTAGCTCGGCTGCAGTCCACGGCAAAATTTCAATCGAGGTAGTTCTGCCAATTAAATCAGGATTGCAGATAATTGCTTCATCACTTCGATGCGGTAAGGAAATGATTACCGCCTTCAAACCGTTAAAAAGCTCTGTTTTCAAGGTACGTGCAATATACATCTGCATCTCTCGAGCTACATAATGAAAATCGTCGATTACCAATACCTTATCATTATCAATCAGATACTGGATTATCTGGCGCTCTGTTCTGTTGTTGGTCATTGCCAGCTGCTGATTAAAGGCAGCACCATTAGTTTTATTGATGCTTACTCCCATATTAGCTACACCAAAATTAACAGCAAATTGCGCCTGCCCTGTTTTAGCAGCAGTATCCTGCCCGCTGGTTGTCATTACAACTGCGTCTGACAGCGGCAGCTGTTCTGCAATATGGTTCCAAAAATCTGCTTTAGTGCTTATTTGGTTACCGCTGAGTGCAATGTAGCTTTCAGCAGCTATGGCCTTATGACAAAGCACTGTTTTGCCGGATTTAGATGCACCGGAAACAAAAATCAGGTTTCCCTTCATCGCCAGCGCACGTCTTAATCTGTCATCAACAGTTTCTTCATCATCAAGCTTACGGGAAATATATGTATTTTGAGGAAAAGAACGCGGACTAAAAACATCTTCAATTTGATAATTCACGTTGCTCACCATCCTTGTAACAAACTGTTATCTAAATTATAACATATCACCAATGAAGTTGTTGAAATTTCTGCATCAGTAAGCAAGGCAGCATCTAAAAAGGCTCCCCTCCTGAACGTTGCCGTTCAGACGGGGAGCCTTAAAAATACTATGCTCGCATCGCTTTGACGAGAGAAACAAATTCCTCCTCATTCTGTGCAAAATGATAGGGTGCATACTCGCCAAAAGCTGTAGGTCTGCTAATTGTCACTAACTGAATGCCTTTGGCAGCAACAAGCTCATTTAAAAATCTTTTTAATTCTACCAAATGCTTTCCATGCATAGTTTTCAATGCGTAACAGCCATGTTTTGCTGTATCTTTAGCAACCAGATAACACATCACGCAAAACCTCCACCACAACGAAGCAGATGGTGCTTTATGGACAGGCGTACCTTATTGCATTTTCTCTTTGAGCATCTTAGTAACCATGCCCGGGTTAGCCTTGCCGCGAGATTTTTTCATAATCTGGCCAACGAGGAAGCCGATAGCCTTATCTTTACCGGCCTTGTAGTCAGCAACGGATTGCGGGTTCTCAGCGATGGTTTCTTCAACCAGCTTGAGGATAGCGCCTTCATCACTAACCTGCTCCAGACCGAGTTTCTTAACGAGAGCCTTCGGAGCCTCATCCTCTTTGAGCATTTCGGCAAATACCTTTTTAGCCAGCTTGCTGGACAACACGCCGTCTTTAATCAGGTTAACCAGCTCTGCCAGATGTGCAGGGGTTACCTTGAAATCGGCAATGGTAATGCCTTCGTTGTTCATGTAAGCAGATACATCGCCCAACAACCAGTTGGAAACTGCTTTGCTGTCCTTAGCGGTCTTAACTGCTTCATCAAAGTATTCAGCCATAGCCTTGGTAGAAACGATCTGGGAAGCATCATATTCCGGCAGACCATGCTCGCTCATCAGGCGTGCCTGACGTTGAGCCGGCAGCTCCGGCAGAGTTTCGCGAATGCGCTCAATCCAGGCATCGTCCAGCTGTACCGGAACGAGGTCAGGCTCAGGGAAGTAACGGTAGTCATGTGCTTCTTCCTTGGAACGCATGGACAGAGTTACGCCGTTAGCTTCATCCCAGGTACGGGTCTCCTGAACAACGTGGCCGCCATCCTCGAGAACCTCTTTTTGACGCTCAACTTCATAGTTGATAGCGCGCTCCAGAGCACGGAAGGAGTTCAGGTTTTTGATTTCGGCACGGGTACCGAATTCCTTAGCGCCTTCGGGCATGATGGAGATGTTAGCGTCGCAGCGCAGGCTGCCTTCCTGCATTTTGCAGTCGCAGACATCGGTATATTCCAGAATTGCTTTCAGGTTTTCCATGTAAGCACGAGCTTCGGCAGCACTACGCATATCCGGCTCGGATACGATTTCAATCAGCGGTACGCCTGCACGGTTGTAGTCAACTGCGGAGGAGTCGGAGGTGCTGATGGTTGCGCCGCTGTGGTTCAGCTTGCCTGCATCCTCTTCCATGTGGATACGGGTAACGCCGATGCGTTTATGCTCACCGTCAACAACGATGTCGATATGACCGCCCAGGCAGATAGGTTTATCAAATTGGGAAATCTGATAGTTCTTTGACAGGTCTGGATAGAAGTAGTTTTTACGGTCGAATTTGTTGTATTTCTGGATATCGCAGTTCAGCGCCAGGCCAGCCTTGATAGCGAAATCAACAACCTGCTTGTTCAGTACAGGCAGTGCACCGGGCATACCCAGGCAAACCGGGCATACATGGGTGTTGGGCAGGCTGCCGAAGGCAGTGGAGCAGCTGCAGAATGCTTTAGTTTTGGTTTTCAGCTCGGCATGAACTTCCAGGCCGATAACGGTAATATATTTAGTCATTATTTGTTACCTCCCAGCGGTGCGAATACTTTATGATATTCGGTTGCCTGTTCAAAGGTATAAGCAGCACGCAGAATGGTTGCTTCGTCCAGAACCTTGCCAATCAGCTGCATACCGATAGGCATGCCGTCATCAGCAAAGCCGCAAGGAATGGAAATACCCGGCAGACCGGCCATATTTACCGGAATAGTGGTTACGTCCAGCATGTACATGGTCAGCGGATCCATCTTGTCGTTGATGCCGTAAGCAGGAACCGGAGAGGTCGGAGTCAGCAGCACGTCGCATTTTTCAAACGCAGCTTCAAAGTCGCGGCGGATGAGGGTACGAACCTGCATAGCCTTGTTGTAGTATGCATCATAGTAACCGCTGCTCAGTACGTAGGTGCCCAGCATAATGCGGCGGCGTACTTCCTGACCGAAGCCTTCGGTACGGCTCATGGTGGTCATTTCCGGTGCGGAGGTTGCATCAACATTGCGGTAACCATAGCGAACGCCGTCAAAGCGTGCCAGGTTAGCGGAAGCTTCAGCCGGAGCGATGATGTAATAGGTAATTACAGCATATTCGGTATGCGGCAGGGAAACCTCAACGATTTCAGCACCCAGCTCTTTATATTTTTCAACGGCCTTCATGATTTCAGCCTTAACCTTAGCATCAACGCCTTCACCGAAATATTCCTTCGGCAGACCGATGCGCAGGCCTTTAACGTCATTTACCAGTGCTTTGGTGAAGTCGGGAACCTCTACGTTCAGAGAGGTGGAGTCCATCTCGTCCTTACCGCAGATGGTGTTGAGTACCAAAGCAGCGTCGGTTACGTCTTTGGTGATAGGTCCGATCTGATCCAGAGAGGATGCGAATGCTACGCAGCCATAACGGGATACACGGCCATAGGTCGGTTTAATACCAACGCAGCCGTTGAAGGATGCCGGCTGACGGATAGATCCGCCGGTATCGGAGCCCAGAGTCCAGATAGCTTCGCCTGCAGCGATAGCAGCAGCGCTGCCGCCGGAGGAGCCGCCGGGAACGCGGTCCAGGTTCCAGGGGTTGTGGGTTACACCGAAATGAGAGGTCTTGGTGGTAGAGCCCATAGCAAATTCATCCAGGTTGGTTTTGCCCAGGAAAATGGTTTCATCAGCGCGCAGGTTTTTGATAACGTGTGCGTCATATACGGGAATGAAGTTCTCCAGCATTTTGGAGGAACAGGTAGTGCGCAGGCCTTTGGTAGAGATATTATCTTTGATTGCACCGGGGATACCTGCCAGCGGAGCGATTTTCTCGCCTGCGGCAATCTTGGCATCAACCTTGGCAGCCTGTGCCAGAGCGTTTTCTTTATCCAGGGTTACGTAAGCGTTAACCTGGTCTTCAACTGCGTCGACACGCGCAATAACAGCGTTAGTTAATTCGACGGAGCTTACTTCTTTGTTGACGAGCTTTTCATGCAGCTCGTGCGCAGTAAGTTTATACAAATCCACAGCGTTTGCCTCCTTCTTATTCGATTACGCGCGGTACCTTAAAGCCGTCATTGTGAACAGCAGGAGCGTTCTTCAATGCTTCCTCGTGGGATACACCTTCTTTGACAACGTCCTCACGCAGTACATTGCTTACCGGCAATACGTACGGGGTAGGTTCGATACCTGCGGTATCAATTTTTTCAAGAATGTCGGCATAGTTAAGAATCTGGTTGAACTGTTCAGTGAACACTTCCATTTCGGAAGCAGGAACAGTCAAACGGGAAAGCTGTGCGATATGCTTTACGTCTTCAGCAGAAACTTTCATTTTTTCACCATCCTATAAAAACTCGTTTTATTTTTACAAATAACCTGTTTTATTATAACACATTTACTGAGCAAAGTACACTGAGTAAGGTGTTTTGAACGCTGTTACAGGGATATTTTTAGGAAAAAGCGGCTTTTAAAATATCAGACAGCAAAACAATAAAGCTATATCACACAATAACCAAAAGAACCGCCTCACGGCGGTTCTCTAAACTCCAAGCATCTGGCGCTATTTCCCTTCTCGCTTGCTCACCTTAACATACAGCCTTTTTAAAATATCCATTGCCTCATCCTGCTGCATACTGCTTAGCTGTGGCTTTACCTTGCGTCTGTTTTTATTTTTATAGCTACCAAGAGCAATATAAAACTCCTTCGTTGTCGCATCGTGCGCAAACAGCATATCCGTCTGCTTCTGCTTTTGCTCCTGCTCCGTAAGCGGCAGCTTTTGGATAAAAGCATCCAGCTCTGCCAAATCCTCACTTGTCACTTCTGCCGACGACAGCAGGCAATTCCCGCCCTTTTTATCGACAAAAAAGCAGCTGAAGGTGCCCTGCCCTTCCTTAAAGGGATCATAATTAACCTCAAACCTGTAGCACAGGGTGCGGAACTGATGGTTCCGGCTCATATAAAAAGCAGACCATTCTACGTGTGTCATCTTATCTTCTCCTTGTACCGGCGCACAACCTATATTAACTGTCAGCAGTACAAGCACCGCCAACAGCATTTTGGTGATTTTCCATAATTTACTGTGCATACCGTTCACCGCCTTTGTTAAGCCTTAATTGCGAAGCGGAGCTCTGTCCTTAGCCTTCAGGTAAAGCTGCAGAAACTGCTTTTGCAGTTCCTCTCTTTGCTCCCCGCTCAAAGGCGCAGTCAGCTTCTTGACGCTTCTATCCTTATAGTTGGCGATACACACATCAAAAATCTCCATGGTTTCATCACAGACAAGCAAATCATCATCTACAGGCTCAGGTTCCTTTGGCGGTGCCAGCGGCAGTCCTTGGATAAGCGCATCAAGAGGCGCAAGCTCCTCGCGCGTCACAGGCACGCTCTCCAGCTCACAGCGCCAGATGTCGTCGTTAAGATTTGTCGGAGCCTTAAAACTGCAGTCATAAAGCATCTGCCCGCTTTTAGCATCCAAACGCAGCGCATAATTATAGCTATAATCATAATTCGAGCCGTTTCTGTATAATTGCATACCCGTCCATTCTATACGTCCCATGCTATCGCCTCCCCGTACCTGGGCATAAATCAGCTTTGCTGTCAGCAGCAGGAGCGCTGCCAATAACAGCAGGTGAATAATTCTCAGCTTATTACTTTTTTGTTTGCGCATGCTGCTCACCGCCTTTTGCTATTCTTCTGATGATAGCATAGCGTATTTTTAGCAGCTTGTCCCCACCCGAAAGACTGATTTCGGGTAGGAAGGGAAGCTGACTTCAAATTTTTTCACAAAATCAGCAAATTTTTCACTTCATCCTACCCGAATTTACCATTTGGAGTGGGGCTTTTTCCTGCTTTCTGATATATAATGCAGATGTAGAAAAGAATCGGCTGATTAATTATTGTAATATTCTTAAATTTTTCTTTATATTGGCCGATTTAAAGAAAGGTGGTCTTGTTTATGCAACGCAAAAAATTAATCTCCAAAACCCTGACAACAGCTGTAATGCTTGCGCTGTACATCGGGGTGGCACAACCATCCATAACTTCTGCACAGGAATATACTGACCAAATCACCGGTGCTAATGACGCTTATGCAGCTCATGGCATCCGCACTACTGTCGGTATGGAATCAACTTATACCTTTGCTGAGGGTGACGTAGTAAAATGGACTAACGCCTACCCTGCTGTTGAGGTTTGGGACGAAGGAACGCATTTAAAATTTACTACGCCGCTAAATCTGCAGCTTGATGTTAAAGATGGTGCTACCAGCGGTATTCATGCAGCAACCTCTAACTACGATACTCCCGGCAGGCTCACTGCCCAAAATGTGAATATCACAGGTCAGTCTACAGGCTCTAATTATGATATAAACAGAATCTATATTTCCGGCATTGATACTTATGCTGCCGATATCAAGATAGAAAACCTCAATATCGACATTAATGCTGACGGCAAGCCGGAAAGTATTGCCGATGGTATTTTCATGGGCCGCGATTTTGATGATGAAGACAGTGAGCATACTCTGACCGTAACCGGCGCTGCAAATATCAAGGCTGTTTCTAAAAATGGCTATTATGCCTGGGCTGCGGGTATTGAAGCCCAAGACCAAGCCAAAATGAACTTTGGCAAGCTGACAATCGCTACCGAAGCTATGGCTGAGAATTTAGCCCGTACTAACGGCATCTTTGCAGCAGGCAACTCCGAAATCAACGCCGGAGAAACGCATATTAACGTAAAAGGCATTTCTCCGAATCCTGATGAATCAAGCTACAGCTATGGTCTTAATGCTATCCACAGCTCCACCATTACTCTCGGTGACAACAGCACTATTCACGCTGAAAGCAGCGGCGATGGTGCGATTATGACCATTGGTGTTCGTGCAGGGTACCATTCCGAGGTCAACCTGGGCATTACGAATATCAGAGCTGAAAACAATAGTGCCGAAGGTACTGTTGATGTACTATTTATCGAAGATGGCTCCGTTCTTAACATGGCCGGTGGCAGCATAACCGGCGCCAACAATGCTAACAATAGAACATTCAACGCGATCAATGCTTACGGCGAGGATCCGGATCCGACTTGGCATACCGACACTATTGTCAACATCAACCAAGGTACAACTAACGATGTTGTAATTGTTGGTGACGTACGTGCAGCCAACACCGCCATCGTTAACCTTAACCTGAACACTGACGCTTCCAGCATCACCGGCAATCTCGACCAAAGCGGTCCTTATGTAGACAAGGATGATTCTGCCGGTACCATTAACCTCACCCTTGCCAACAAGGCTACATGGCATGCTATGGGTGAATATGGCATTGGTTATAGCTATCTGGAAAAACTCACCCTGAATGACGGCAGCATCACCATGACCAATGAAGAGGTGCAGAACATTGACATTAATCACCTGCAGGGCACCGGCGGCGAGCTTACGCTGGAGGCTGATGTAAACCTCAATACAGGCTTCTTCCGCGTAAACAACGCTGACACCGACGCTGCCGCAGTACATACCTCTTATGCAGGCATCAATGCTGATAACGTGAAGAACGCAGCCGGCTTGGAAGGCCTTGTTAGAAACAGCCTGAAGATTCACGATGACAGTGCGGCAAAATTTGACGTTCAGGTAAACGAAGGTCTGCTCATCGGCCAAATGCAGGCAGATACCATCAACCATATTGACGGCAACGCAATCGCCAATGTAAAAATTGCACAAAGCACTACTGTGGATGCTATCAGCCATATGCAAAACGCTACAGCACTGTCCTGGAGACAAGAGGACGCTACTCTCAGCAAGCGTTTAGGCGATTTGCGTCAGGGCGATGGTGACCAGGGCTTCTGGGTACGCCTGAACCGCGGCGAATTTAAATATGACAATGCCAAAAACCAGAATAATTTCTTCCAGATGGGTTATGATAAGGCTGGCGGCGATTGGCATTACGGCGCTGCTATCAGCCGTAACAGCGGCAAAACCACCTACGGCGACGCAACAGCGAAAAACCGTAGTCTGGCACTCACCTTGTACGGCACCTGGCTGGGCGACAAAGGCCATTATGCAGACATCGTGCTGAAGGAAGGCCGCCTGAGCAATGATTACGATATCTCTGCACCGATTGGCTTCACTCACGGTCAGTACAAAACCTGGGGCAGCAGCATCAGTGCGGAATACGGCAGAGAAATCGCTATGGGTGACAAGGCCTACTTCACTCCGCAGGCACAGCTTTCCTGGCTGCGTATTGCCGGTAAGGATTACACTACCGCCAACGGCATTGCTATCAGTCAGGACAGCCAAAGCAGCACCATCGGCCGCTTAGGCTTCGAGCTTGGCAGCAGACTTGGCGACAACGGTAATGTATACGCCAAAGCTTCTGTACTGCATGACTTCGGCGGTAGCGCTGACACCCGTCTGAGCTACAACGGTGTATCCACCACCTACAGCAACGATTTGGGCGACACCTGGTATGAGGCAGGCATCGGCTTCAACCTCAAGGCCAAGGATAACAGCTATCTGTATGCAGATGTTTCCAAAGCCTTCGGCGGCGACTACAAGACACCTTGGCAATGGAACGTAGGTATGCGCTGGACCTTCTGATAGGTTAAATTTCTTCAACTTACAATCTTATCATATGCTGTAAATAAACAGACAAAAAATTGTGCGGTCGTAAAAAGCCGCACAATTTTTGTGTTTATCTCTAAAATTCAGCTGAATTTTGCTATTGCTACGATATTTTATCATCTTTTAAAATAAAACCCACCCCATCCTACCCAAATTTCCCCTTTCGGGTGGGGCGCTGACATTCTTTTTGCGCTATAATGAAGGCAAGATAAGGAAGGGAGATGTTCCTATGTTTAAAGAAAACGACGAATGTTGTGCTATACAATGCGAAAAATGTGGCGGCACCATGTATTCCGACGCTGCCAGCACCAGCTTCATCTGCTCCTTCTGCGGCAGCAAGGAGCCTTGGCCAAACAGCGAAAATATTCTTGATAGCGAAATCAAGTATCGCCATAAGCCTGTAGAGGTTGTCAACGGACTGGTGAAGCTGGGACACGTATACTTCATGGAGCCTTTGCCCGAAATGCTCAAAAACAATACCCAAAGCATCGAAGATAAGCTGGGCGTTTTCAGCGCCCTCAGCACCAAGGTTTACGAAGAAAGCCACACCATCAAGCTGCCCTGCCCGCTCTGCGGTGCCGATGTTACCGGCGAATCCACGCAGACTATTTTTACCTGCGAATACTGCGGTCACCGTCTGACGCAGGAGGAGCTGAAGGCCGGCGGCTACAACAAGGACCAGCTCATCGGCGCAGGCTCCCGCAGCTATCCCTCCATCGCCCTGCCATTCAAGCTCACTAAAGAGCAGGCCTTCGGCAGAGCGCAGCTGCTGATGAAACGCGAGCCTATGTCCTTCAAGGGTGCGGAAAAGGCCATTAAGGAAAAATTTACCGCCTTCTATACTCCCTATACACTGGCGGACCTGCGCGTCAAAGCGCAAATCTCCAGCAACAAGGGTGACTGCGAAATTTATCAGGAGGTTTTAAACTGGGTATATCCGCAAACCTATGTCTTTGACGAAAACGCCGTCGATATGATTGCTCCCTGGAACTTTGATGAATTCGCCCCCTTCGACCCTGTATTTTTAGAGGGTGATGTACATATCACCACCCGCAGTAACCTCTTCCCGGTGCAAAAATATCTTGACCGCATGATTAATGAGCAGCTTTGTAACAGGCTCTGCGAAAATTACAGCTTACAAAATGTTAAGATTGAAAAATGGGCACGCAATATCCGCAAGCATTCGGCTGACATCATGCTGCCGATTTATTATGTTGACTATACCGACAACAGCGCCGGCGAACGCTTCGTCATCGTAGTCAACGGTCAGACCGGCGCTGCCAGCGCCCGCTTCGTCAACAGCAAGGACAAGGTGCACAGCCTGCAGCTGCCCGCCAACAGCAAGCTGCCGCGCTTTGCCGAAACTACTATGCGCACACCGCCGATGATTGTGCGCTATGTTAAACCCAAATTCCTGCATGAGGTAATTCCGCCGGAGAAGGGCTTCAAAAAGAGTCTTTTCCAGATGCTTAAATTCTGGTAAAAAACGGGTTATTTTGTGTATAATTGTTGTAAAGCATAGAGTGTCTGGTCTCCTTTGTAGATTATGTTGTTTTGGTCGATAATATTTTACTACAATTCCAACACTTATTTATAGAACCTAAAAATCCCCTGACGCCAGCTTCATAGCAAGCATCAGGGGAAATTCCGGCAGCTCAGAAGAAACCGAGCTAACATCCGCTCTTAATAATTTATCGTATGAATTTCAAAATAAGCCTGCGGGTTTTTACAAATCGGGCAAACCTCCGGAGCCTTCGTACCTACAACGATATGTCCGCACTTGCGACACTCCCAAATTCTTACCTCGCTCTTAGCAAATACCTGCTGTGCCTCTACGTTGTGCAGCAACGCACGATAACGCTCCTCATGACGCTTCTCAATAGCTGCTACGCCACGGAACTGCTCTGCCAGCTCATAGAAGCCTTCGGCATCTGCCTCTTGGGCCATACGCACATACATATCCGTCCATTCGTGGTTCTCTCCCTCAGCAGCGTGCAGCAGATTTGCCGCAGTATCGCCAAGCTCGCCCAAAGCCTTAAACCATAGCTGTGCATGCTCCTTTTCGTTCTCTGCTGTCTGCAAGAACAAAGCAGCAATCTGCTCAAAGCCTGCTTCCTGCGCTACTTTAGCAAAATAAGTATACTTATTACGAGCCATAGACTCGCCAGCAAAGGCCTCTAACAGATTCTTCTCCGACTTTGTGCCAGCATAAGGATTCTTTGCCTTGTCGCCAGGAGTATCCTCGATTTTTACAAACTTATCTGCACCCTGCTTACAGATTGGGCAGACAAAATCAGCTGGCAGCTCCTCGCCTTCATAGATATAACCACAAATTAAACATTTCCACTTCATCATTTTCTTTTTCGCTCCTTTTGTTAAATCTGCGCTGCGGTCCTGATAAGCAGTATGCAGCATTGCTTCAGCCATGTCGCTCAAGGGCGTATCATAAAACTCCTGGTAAAGCTGCTGAATTTCTTTATTTTCGTGAGACAGATGCAACTCCATCTCTGCGTCCCGCTCATAAAGACCCTCGATACGTGCCTTGCGTGCTGCGTCAGCATCATAAGCAAAATCCTTCGGCTGCCCGCCGCCGCCAATACAGCCGCCAGGACAGGTCATAACCTCTATAAAATGATATTTTTCAATGCCACCAGCTATGAGCTTTCGGACATTTTCCGTTCCGTGAACCACTGCTACATTGATAACCCTGCCTGCTATCTCCACGCTGGCCTCACGCAATCCATCATAACCACGCACTGGCTCGAGCTTGAGTATTTCCTTAGGTGGCTGCTCACCCGTAAGATAAGCATAAGCAGTCCTGAGAGCTGCCTCCATCACGCCGCCTGTATTGCCAAAAATAACACCTGCACCAGAGGCCTCGCCCATAAATTTATCAAAATCGCTGTCCTCCAGGCTGGTAAAATCAATGCCTGCTTCCTTCGCCCACAGTGCCAGCTCCCTCGTCGTGATGACATTATCCATATCCCGCAATTCAGCTATACCCAACTTCTGCCCGGCAGCGTTCATTTTCTCACGGCGAATCTCAAATTTTTTCGCCGTGCAGGGAGTTAAGGCGACATTAACAATCTTCCTCGGATCAATGCCCATTTTCTGTGCGAAATAGGTTTTAATCGTCGGTCCCTGCATCCCTATCGGACTTTTAGCTGTAGAAACATGCGGCAGGAGCTCAGGGTAATAGGTTTCTGCAAACTTCACCCACGCCGGACAGCAGCTTGTAAACTGCGGCAGCGGCTTGTCAGTTTCACCTTTAATACGGGCAAGAAGCTCGCTTGCTTCCTCAACAATTGTTAAATCAGCCGCAAAGTTCGTATCCAGCACATAATCAACGCCCAGAGCACGCAAAAGCGCAACCATCTTCCCCTGCACGAACGCCCCCTTAGGCAGGCCGAATTCCTCGCCCAAAGCCACGCGTACAGAAGGTGACGTACTGACAATGACGATTTTGTCCTTATCCTGCACGGCAGCCTTAACCTCTGGATATTCATATACCTCGGTGATGCTGCCAACAGGGCAGACATTAGCACACTGACCGCAGTGAATACAGATAGCTCTGTCTCCGGTCTGCTCCAGCGCATAGGTTCCCAACACACCAACAGGACTTGTGCAGACATTACTGCACTGACCGCATTTGATGCACAATGACTCATTACGGACAATACTGGGATTATCCGCTTCAATAGGCACCCTCACGGAAGTTGATAAATGCTTGCTCACAATATCATCTCCTCCAATATGAAATTTTAACAGCGCTCCCTTGACCTTTTATAAAGCACTATTATATCGTTTACATTATAACTCATTCCCAGCGTCTGTCAACAACTTATATTAATAAAAAATAATTTTACTTTAAAAGAGACTTTTCTCTAAAGCTCACTTCACCAGCCCCATCAGCGCCTAGAAAACCTGCGGCATGACCAGCGCTGGCAGCATATTCAGCAACTTGCATTCACGCAACTGCCAAACACCTAAGCCTGAGCTCATGAGAAAAATGCATACGTGTCCATTCTATACGTCCCACGCTATCGCCTCCCCGTAACTAGGCATAAATCAGCTTTGCTGTCAGCAGCAAAAGCGCTGCCTACCAACAGCAAGCTGCCGCGCTTTGCCGAAACTACTATGCGCACGCCGTCGATGATTGTGCGCTATGTTAAACCCAAATTCCTGCATGAGGTAATTCCGTCGGAAAAGGGCTTCAAAAAGAGTCTTTTCCAGATGCTTAAATTCTGGTAAAAATCCGGCTATAGCCGGAGCATAATCAATCACCTCCTTGTACAAAAAAGCAGAGAGCTGTGTTTCACGTGAAACACAGCTCTCTGCTTTTATCGTTGCTGCAGGAAGCTTCCTGCCTTATCATTTTCAGAACAATGGCTTGCTGTTGCCGCCCTTCGGCTTCTTCTGGTTCTTGATGCGAACGCTGACGATGACCTCATCGCCATCCACCGTCTGTTCCATGTTAACCGGAATACCGACATCCTTAATAGCGTTGACAACCTGCTTAATACTGTTCAGGTAAATGCGGACATCGTTGACAATCACCATACGGCGGCGTTTTTCCTGCTGGTTGTCCTCCAACAGCTTGTTGATATATTCCTCGGTCTGGCGTACGCTGTAATTCTTGGCAACAACAACCTCCAGCACCTCCAGACGTTTGGCATCATCATCAAGCTTCAGCAGTGCGCGCGCATGACGCTCGCTCATACCGGCATCCACCAGCACCTTGCGTACAGCAGGCGACAGGCGCAGCAAACGCAGCTTGTTGGCGATAGTAGACTGCTTCTTGCCTACGCGCGCAGCCATAGCCTCCTGCGTCAGATGGAACTGCTCCATCAGCTGTTCGTAGCCTTCGGCCTCCTCCAGAAAGTGCAGGTCCTCACGCTGCAGGTTTTCAATAAGCGCAATTTCCGCAATCTGCTGCGTAGTATAATCGCTGATAATAACCGGTACCTCCGTCAGCTTAGCCATACGGGAAGCACGCAGACGGCGCTCGCCGGCAATCAGCAGATAACGTCCGTCCTCCGTCGGCGATACCAAAAGAGGCTGCAGCACGCCGTATTGGGCGATGGAAGCAGACAGCTCTTCTAATGCTGCCTCGTCAAAGCTTTTGCGCGGCTGATAAGGGTTGGGGAAAATCTGCCCGATGGGAACCTTGACTACCTTAACCTCATTAACGGCCTTACGCTCGCCGATAATACCGCAATCTGTATCCAATACCGAAAATCCATCATCTACTAACATATGTTTTCCCCCTATTTAGCGCCTAAGGGCTGTTTTTCCGGCGTACCAGCCTTACGCGGGTATTGCGCCGGTGTGCTTTTGATTTTAGCTATCTTTATTATAGCACGTCCATCATCCAGACCGGGTAATTTTACAGGCTCCGCACTGATAATTTTACCGCCGAGGATTTTTACCGCAGCCTCGCCCTCGGTAATTTCCTCTGCAAACTTGCTGCCCTTCAGAGCGATAAACTGACCGCCCTTCTTGGCCAGTGGCAGGCAATATTCGCTCAGCACGCTCAAACGTGCCACAGCGCGCGCCGTTACATAATCATATTTTTCGCGATGCTTTTTATCGCGACCGGCATCTTCCGCACGCAAATGCTCGCAGCGGATGCCCTTCAGCCCCAGCTCCTCAATCACCTGCTGCAAAAAACGCAGACGCTTACCCAGGGAATCTATCAAAGTTACCTTCAGCTCGGGGCAGTAGATTTTCAGCGGCACACCGGGAAAGCCAGCGCCCGTGCCCACGTCTGCCAAGGTTTTGCCGGCCATCTCCGCCTCGTAGGCCAGCAGGCTGTCTACCATATGCTTTACGGCAACCTCCTCCGGCTCGGTAATCGCGGTAAGGTTCATCACCTTATTGGTTTCCACCAGCAGCTCGTAATAACGGCTGAACTGCTCCAGCTGCAGCGGCGTAAAGCTCAAACCGGCCTCCGCACCCTTTTCGGCTAAAATTTCTGCAAAGGTCATTCTTCCTGCTCCTTTCGGCGCTTCAGCTCCAGCGCAATCATCAGCACGCTGATATCAGCAGGAGAAACACCGCTGATACGCGATGCCTGACCGATATTCGCCGGACGCACCTTGTCCAGCTTTTCAGCGGCCTCACTGGAAAGCTCCTTAATCGCACGATAATCTATATCATCAGGCAGGCGCTTGTTTTCCAGCTTCATAAAGCGCTCAACCTCCTGACGCTGTTTCGTAATATAGCCCTCATACTTGGCGAAAATCTCTGCCTGCTCAGCTACCTGCGGTGCCAGCTCCGGCAAACCGAAGGCCTGCTGCAGCTTGCTGTAGGTAACCTCCTTGCGGCGCAGCAAATCCAAAAGACTGCTGCCACTGCGCAGAGGCGCCGTACCCATAGCCTCCAGCTTGGCATTGTTTTCCGCACTGGGAGAAATATTCTGCTTGCCCAGCTCGCTCACGGTGCGCTCCAAAGCAGTACGCTTTTCGGTGAAAATGCCGTAGCGTTTATCATCAACCAGGCCAATCTCCCTGCCCTTTTCCGTAAGGCGCAAATCCGCATTATCCTGACGCAGCAGCAAACGGTATTCCGCACGCGAGGTCATCATTCTGTAAGGCTCGGACGTACCCTTTGTAACAAGGTCATCAATCAGCACGCCGATATACGCCTCATCACGGCGCAGCACCAACGGCTCGCGTCCGTTAATCTTCATCATCGCGTTAATACCTGCCATCAGACCTTGGGCAGCAGCCTCCTCGTAGCCGCTGGTACCGTTGGACTGACCGGCACTGAACAAGCCGCTGATAGCCTTATGCTCCAGCGACGGACGCAACTGCAGCGGGTCAAGGCAATCGTAATCTATAGCATAGCCCGCACGCATCATCTTGCAGTGCTCCAGTCCGGGAATCGTCTGCATAAACTGCAGCTGAATGTGCGCCGGCAAAGAAGAACTCATGCCTTGTACATACATTTCATTGGTACTGCGTCCCTCCGGCTCGATAAACAGCTGATGACGCTCCTTATTGGCAAAGCGCACAATCTTAGATTCGATAGACGGGCAATAACGCGGGCCGACACCCTCAATCATACCGTTATACATACCGGATAAATGCAGATTATCGCGGATAATTTTATGTGTAGCCTCATTCGTATAAGTCAGATAGCAAGGAACCTGCTCACGTGTTTTGATATCGCTGATAAAGGAGAAGTTGCGCACCTCCTCATCGCCGTACTGCGGCTCCATCTTGCTGTAATCAAGACTGCGGGCATCAATACGCGCCGGCGTACCGGTCTTGAAGCGCATCAGCTCCACGCCGTTCTCCAGCAGCGAAGCAGACAACTTCTGCGCACTGCGCAGACCGTTCGGACCGCATTCATAATTAACCTGGCCGTAAACAATACGGCCGCGCAGATAAGTACCGGTGGCCAGAATAACGCACTTCGCCTCGAAAATCTCGCCGGTTTCGGCCTCTACGCCAACAACCGCGCCGTTTTCTACCAGCAGCTTATCAATCATCAGCTGCTTCAGCTCCAGGTTCTCCTGATCCTCAACAATCTTTTTCATCAGCGTATGATAAAAAGGCTTATCCTCCTGACCGCGCAGAGCATGTACGGCATAGCCCTTACCGGTATTCAAAAGACGCATCTGGATACATGCCAAATCCGCACTGATACCCATCTGGCCGCCTAAAGCATCCAGCTCACGCACCAGATGGCCTTTTGCCGGACCGCCGATAGACGGATTGCACGGCATCAGCGCCACATTATCCAGCGACAGCGTCGCCAGCAGCGTCTTGCCGCCCAGGCGGGCAGCAGCTAGCGCCGCCTCCACGCCTGCGTGGCCGGCGCCAACGACAATTACATCAAATGTATCTGTAATATAACTCATCTTCATAGACCTCTTAAAAATATATGTACCGGCTATCACCCTTTTACCAGGGATATAACCAGAAAATTAGCAGAAAACCAACAGCTTAGCTGAAATCCTTAACAAGCAATTTATATATCGCAGTGCACAACCCTCAGTCATCGCCTACGGCGATGCCAGCTCCCTTGTAGGGAGCATATAAAAGTTCGTAATTGACACTAGCTTATGCAATTAATATATCGTGTAAGGAATAGCAATTTTAGCAAATGAGTGTCTGGTACCATAGAAGCAAGGGTACGTAACTTTCTGTTACCGTCTGTCAAATTTTACCGAAGCTTCGTCCTGGTTCCACACGAAATTTGCGTTGTGCCCTTTGGGCACGGGAAAATTGCTGCTGACTGGAACGATATTTAATTGCGTCGCACAACTCTATTTACCAATACAGAACCTCTCAAAAATCTCATTGATAATCTCATCCTGCACCGTATCACCCGTAATCTCCCCTAACAGGTCAATCGCCGAGCGCACATCAATCACAATGCAGTCATAAGGCAAATAATCCTGTGCCGCAGCCTCTGCATCCTGCAGGCCTGCCAGCGCCTCACGCAGCAAACGCTCCTGCCGCGCATTCTGAATATAAGCGCCATCCTCTAGCGTGCCCTTGCTGCCGTAAACATAGCTCTTCAGCCAGGCAGTAAACGCCTCAATGCCAACCAGAGTCTTAGCAGAAAGCGTCATCACCTTATCAGCGCCAAAGCGCTCTCGCAGCTGCGCCAAATCAACCTGCTGCGGCAAATCGCTCTTATTCACAATCACCACACAGGGCTTGCCGGCCGCAGCCTCTAAAATCGCCTCATCCTCATCCGTCAGGCCCTCGCTGCCATCAATCACACAGATAACCAGCTCCGAATCCGCCAACAGCTGACGGCTCTTCTCCACGCCGATTTTCTCCACAAAATCATCGGTAGCACGAATACCCGCCGTATCAGCCAGCACCAGCGGCACACCGTCAAGCAGCAGCTGCTCCTCAATAACGTCACGCGTAGTACCGGCATACTGCGAAACAATCGCACGCTCCTCCCGCAGCAAAGCGTTCAGCAGGCTCGACTTGCCCACGTTCGGACGGCCAACAATAGCTGTACGCAGGCCCTCGCGCAAAATCTTGCCCGTATGCGCATGCGCCAGCAGATGCTCAATCCCGCTGCAGACAGTGCTCAGGCTCTCCTGCACCCTGCCATAGGTAACATCCTCGATATCCTCCTCCGGATAATCAATCACAGCCTCCAGATTAACAACAATATCCACAAGCTGCTTACGCAAAGTGCGCAGCTCACCTGCCAGCTGTCCCTGCTGCTGACGCGCAGCCAGCTTCAGGCTCGCCTCACTGCGCGAACGGATAATATCCATAACCGCCTCAGCCTGCGTCAGATCAATCCTGCCGTTCAAAAACGCACGCTTTGTAAACTCACCGGCCTCTGCCGGACGCGCACCGGCAACAAACGTAAGCTGCAGAATCTTCTGCAGCGGCTGCACACCGCCGTGACACTGGATTTCAACCACATCCTCCGCCGTATAGGAACGGGGAGCACGCATATACACCGCCAGCACCTCATCTACAAGGCTGCCGTCCGTATCATAAACATGGCCATAAGCAAGCGTATTCACAGGATATGCACCAAGCGCCTTGCCGGAAGCCGCTTTAAACAAGGTCTCACCTACCGCCAACGCCTTTGGTCCGCTAATACGCACAATACCTACAGCACCTTCGCCAAGAGCCGTAGTAACAGCACTAATCGTATCCTCAGCCATATGACCCTCCTTCTTTTATCTGTACTGCATAAAAAAGCTCAGTACGGAAAAAAGGCTGCCGCAAATAAGCCTCTGATTAACTTAACGCGACAGCCTTGCTTTGTATTTTATTTTTTCAGCTCAATAACCACATGACGATAAGGCTCATCGCCCTCGCTCAGGGTAGTAACACGACGGTCACCCTGTAATGCCATATGGATAATCTTGCGCTCGTGCGGATTCATAGGCTCCAGGGCTACGCGCTCACCGGTACGTTTAACCTTGTCTGCCAGACGTACTGCCAGACGGTTAAGAGTTTCGATACGGCGGTCGCGGTAATCCTCAACGTCAATGATTACACGCACACGCTCGTTGCTATTCTTGTTAGCAACAAGATTGGTCAGGTATTGCAAGCTGTCTAAGGTCTGTCCATGCTTGCCGATTAAAATACCCATATCATCACCATGCAGGCGGAAGGTAACACTGCCGTCATTTTTGTTGATGAATTTTTCCATAGCAACCTCAATATGCATAGCATTGAAGATTTTCTGCAAAAATTCCTTAGCAGCAGCAACTGCCTCATCACTTACATTGTATTTACGCGGTTCGCGGTTCTGACGTTCGCGACGCTCGCTCTTTAAAGCATTCAGCGCTGCGATAGCATCATCAACTGCATCATCCTTAGCATCTGCAGCCTTCTTCTTAAAATCCTCGGCAGCTACAGCTGCATCGGCCTTCACAGCATCAGCCTTTTTAGCCAGAGCACCGGCAGCTACGGTTGCAGCCACCTTTACTGCAGCTACAGCGTCGGCAGCAGCCTCGCTGACGGTTTTTTCAGCAGCGGGTGCAGCCTCAGCAGGTTTTTCTGCCTCTGCTTCTGCAGGTTTAACGCTTACGCGTACACGGGCATCCTTACGGCCAAAGCCTAAAAAGCCCTTTTTTGCTTCCTCTAATACTTCAACAACAGCCTGGTCGGCAGTAACATTCAGCTCTGCCAAAGCTGCTGCAACAGCTTCGTCCACGCTCTTACCGGTCTTCTCAACAAAAGCCATCTTTACCAACTCCTATACGCTTACACGCTTATTTAGCAGCAGCTCTGTTCATAATAGACTGCTGTGCAATCTGCATAATATTCATAACAACCCAGTACAGTACCAGACCTGCCGGGAAGGTCAAGCTGATATAACCGATGAACAGAGGCATGAAGTACATCATCATCTTGTTCTGTGCACCGCCGCCGTTTGTCGGCATAGTCTGCTTGGTCTGAATAAAAGTAGTTAATGCGGAAAGCACCGGCAGAACATAGGTCGGGTCTGCCTTGGAAATGTCAGCCAGCCACAAAAAGCTGGTAACGATTTCCGGATGTGCTGCATAGTTGTAATCACGGATACCGTAGAAAATACCAATCATAATCGGCATCTGGATGAGCAGCGGCAGACAGCCTGCCAGCGGATTAACGCCTTCGCTCTTATATAAATTAGCCAGCTCCATATTCAGGCGCTGTTTATCATCCTTATATTTTTCCTGTAAAGCCTTCATCTTCGGCTGAATTTCCATCATAGCCTTAGTTGACTGAATCTGCTTCTGAGTCAGCGGATACATAATCAGCTTAATGATAATGGTCATTAACACAATAGCCAGGCCAAGGTTCGGTATACCGACGCTCTCAGTAAAATTGTAGAGCACAGTTAACACCTGTTGTACGATATTAGCGAGAAAATCCAAGATATCACTCCTTAAAAAACAAAGTGTTATAACTTAATAGTATGCTTATGGCACAGGGTCATAACCGCCCGGATGAAAAGGATGACATTTGGCGATACGCTTAATCGCCAGCCACGTTCCCTTCACAGGACCCTTCTTCTGAATCGCTTCAATAGCATACGCTGAACATGTAGGATAAAACCTGCAGGTCGGCGGTTTCAGCGGTGATATAAAAATCTGGTAGAATCTTATACACAAAATCAGTAACCTGCTCATAGCCTTCTATCCTTATTACTGCAGCAGAGCTGCTCTTTTTGCCAGTCTTAAAAATACACGTTCAAAAGTCTTGTAATCAGCCTTTGTCAGCTTCTTGCGAGCTACCCAGACTATATGGTAACCCTTTTTGAGTTCTGCCTTATGCATGCGGAATACTTCACGCATCAGACGCTTGACACGGTTGCGCACCACAGCACAGCCCAGCTTCTTGCCTACCGCCAGACCGATTTTTATATCTTCGCCCTGATCCGGGAGAATATAAAAAACCGACATAGCATCAACAACAGTGCGTCCCTTTACATAGACAATCTGAAAGCTTTTCTTCGATTTAAGTCGATTTAATTTTTTTAAAGTAAACTTTTTCTTTTGCATCAAATGCACACCTGCCCGCATGGAAAAAATAGGCCACTTGCGCGGCCTATTTTATAATGTTATGCAGACAATTTCTTTCTGCCTCTAGCACGTCTTCTTTTGAGAACTTGACGACCGCCCAAAGTTTTCATTCTTTCTCTGAAACCATGAGTTCTTTTTCTTCTGAGATTGTTAGGTTGAAAAGTACGCTTCATTCAGTATTCCCTCCTTATCCACCGCAAAATTTTATCAATTTCTAATTTATGTGAATATTGATAGCTGTTATTTGCTCTACCAACGCAGTAACAATGCGCCTTCATCAGCACGTACTGCACCACGCAAGGTATTACTAACTTATTATATGGGAAAATAAAAACTTCGTCAAGTAAAAACAGCCATTTTTCTGCCATCTCAGAAATTTTTCTTGAAAATTTGCGAAGTTATCCACAGTCTGATAAAATATATGTGTATATCTAGCTTCATTTAAACCGGCGCTTACACCGCCCTTCCGCGGGCAATGCAGGCTGTCGTTTTTATTTTTCTAAAATCAGCGAGAAAGGATGTATCTATATGAATTCCTATGATTTAGCGGAAATCTGGGTCAGATGTAAGGACAAATTAAAGGAATCCTTTAATGAAAAAGTCTTCAATGTCTGGATTAAGCCGATTATGCCGTTAGAGGTGACAGATACCTACTATAAAGTAGCTGTCAAAAACGACTTCTTTAAAACAATGCTGGAGGAAAACTACGCTCAGGTTATCGAGGGTGTCCTGGCCGGCATTATGAGCAAAAATATCAAGCTCATCATCGAAACCATGGACAACGGCAGCAGCGGATCGGAAGCAGCTGAAGAAATGCCGGCTGTACCTGCCAAGCGCGAACAGCAGCAGCTGTTTAATGAAAACACCTCTGTGCAGCAGCCCGATGAAAGCAACCTGAACCCCAAATACGTTTTTGAAACCTTCGTTATCGGCAACTCCAACCGCTTCGCCCATGCGGCAGCGCAGGCAGTAGCCAATGACCCGGCACACGCCTACAACCCGCTTTTCCTGTACGGCGGCGTTGGTCTGGGCAAAACACACTTAATGCACGCTATCGGCAACCGCATTAAGCAGAACAACCCCAGCATGAAGGTACTCTACACCTCCAGTGAAAAATTCACCAACGAAATCATCAATTCCATCCAGAACAAAACTACTGAGGCCTTCCGCCAGAAATACCGCAATATCGACTGCCTGATTATCGACGATATCCAGTTTCTGAAGGGCAAGGAGCAGACGCAGGTAGAATTCTTCCATACATTTAATGCACTGAAGGATGCCGATAAACAGATCATCATCTCCAGTGACCGTCCTCCGCGCGAAATCGAAACCTTAGAGGACCGCCTGCGTTCCCGTTTTGACCAGGGCCTCACAGCAGATATCCAGACTCCGGATTTGGAAACACGTATGGCTATCCTGCGTACCAAGGCCGCATCGGACAATATCGTCCTGCCGACCGAGGTCATCACCCTGCTGGCCACCAACATCGCCACCAACATCCGTGAAATTGAGGGCGCCTACAATAAAATAGTAGCATACACCTCCCTCATGCACATGCCCATTACCGTAGAAACCGCACAGAAGGTTCTTTCCGACATGGGCAACGATATCAAAACAAGAACCATCACCTACGAAGGCATCATCAAGGTTGTCGCCGATCACTACAATGTTAAGCAGGACGAGCTGTTCAACAAAAAGCGTACCCAGAACATTGCCTTCCCGCGTCAGGTAGCTATGTACCTTTGCCGTGAGCTGGCAGATTTATCCTATCCACGTATCGGCGAGCTCTTCGGAGGACGTGACCACACGACCGTTATCCATGCTTACGAAAAAATAAGTAACTTCAAAAACAGTAACCTCGCCTTCCAAAACGAGCTGCAGGAAATCATCGAAATCCTGCGGCAATAACAGTTAAAAAGTTATCCACAAAAACTGTTGATAACTCACCCTCAAGCTGTGTATAACTTTTGAGCATAAGTTGATAAAATTTCAGCCTGTAGATTATGTGTATATTATTTCCCGGTTATCAACAGCCTTATATACATGGGAAATAATGCATCACAGCTAAGCTAAAAGCACTTTTCCACACAACTAACAGGCCCTACTACTACGTCGACTACTTTTTATATATTATAACAGTATTAAAAAACCAAGGAGGACTGTGAACAAATGATAATTTCCTGTAATACCAACAGCTTAAATAAAGCAATTCAGACAGTTCAAAGAGCAATTATTTCCAAGCCAAGCACACCTATCTTTTCTGGTATCCATGTTATTGCAGCAGATAACAAGCTGGAAATACAGGCTATGGATTTAAACATGGCTATTTCCTGCACCATTGATGCAGAAATCAGCGAACCGGGGGAAATAGTTGTTTCTGCAAAGCATTTTGCCGACCTTATCCGTAAATTGCCTGCTGAAAGCCTGACCATCAGCAAAAATGAAGAAAAACACTCTATCAAGGTAAGCTCCGGAAAATCCGAATATCAGCTCTTCTTAATGAATGAAGATGATTATCCTAAATTTCCCACCTTTGATGCAGACAGAACCATTGCTCTTGATGACGGCATGATTAAAGAGCTGATCAAAAAGACTATCTTCTCCTGCTCTACTGATGAAGCAAGACCTCTGTTCACCGGTATTCTGGTAGAAGCTAAAGACGGCAAAATTACCTTCGTCGGCACCAATACCCATCGTCTGGCTATCAAATCTCTGCCCTATGAGGGAAATGAAGAGCTCAGCATGATTATTCCGTCCAAGGTTCTAGGCGAAATTTCCCGCAACCTGACCGGTGAAGTACCGCAACAGGTACTTATTTCCCTGCTCAATAACCAGATTATGGTTGTTATCGATAATGTAGTTATTGTTTCCCGTCTGATTGAAGGCCAGTTCCCTGATTATCGCCGCGTTATTCCGCCGAAATTCGCTCTGACCAGCAAGGTAAACATTAAAGAGCTTGCCGGCGCTGTTGAGCGTGTAGCTCTCTTCTCTACAGACGGTGATTACAGCATCATCAAAATGAGCGTAGCTGCCGATGAAATTACTATTACCAGCAGCAGCCCGGATGTCGGTACCGGCCTGGAGGTTGTTTCCTGCCAGACTGTCGGTGACCCGCTGAATGTTGCCTTTAACGCAAAATATATTCTGGATATCCTGAAGAATCTGGAAGCAGAGGAAGCTGTTTTGTCTATGAATACCTCTCTCAGCCCGGTTTGTGTTACCTGTGCCGATGAACCGGATTACACCTACATCGTAACACCGGTACGTGTTGTTTTCTAAGGAGCGGCATTATGCAAAAAGAAACTGTAGAAATCACAACAGAATTTATTACTATGGATAAGCTGCTGAAGTTTTCCGGTGTTGCAGATACCGGAGGCCAGGCATTTTTGATGGTTGAAGATGGCGTTGTCCGCCTGAACGGCCAGCTGGTAACTGAAAAACGTAAAAAAGTACATCCCGGCGATGTAGTAAATATTGATGACCAGATAGAGCTGACCGTTGCCAAAGAAGCTTAATGAAGATCAACAGTCTTTATGCGGTTAATTTCCGCAACTATGAAAGCTGCAGCCTGCAGCTTTCATCTATGATTAATGTTTTTTACGGGCAGAACGCCCAAGGAAAAACTAATCTGCTGGAAGCTATTTTTTACAGTGCCTTCGGTATGTCGCACCGTACCTCCGCCGAAGAGGAAATGCTGAAAATGGGTGCCGACGCTATGGCCGTAGGCGTGGAATACGTCAGCTTCAGCGGTAGCCATGAGGTAAAAATCAAAAAGTACCGTCAGCATGAGCGCTGGCAGAAGGAAATATTGCTCGACGGTGCGCGCGTGCGTCCCAAGGAGCATTACGGTGCCCTGAATGCGGTGATGTTTTCACCAGAGGACCTGCAGCTGGTCAAGGGCGAGCCTGCATTACGACGACGCTTCTTTGATATGCAGATTGCCCAGACTGATCCTGTCTACTACGATTTACTGCTGAAGTATAACCGTGTTCTGCAGCAGCGCAACCGTCTTTTGAAGGAGCTGCGCGATAACGGCGGCAGTCCTGAGGTATTGCAGCCCTGGAACGAGGAGTTCATCCGTCTGGCGGCAGCTATTGTACGCAGACGTTTGGCAGCGTTGGGCAAGCTGCAGTCTATTGCCGGAGAGATTTACTCCTCCATTACTAAGGGCAGCGAAATGCTGCAGGTGCGTTACGAGCAGAAGGCCAACAACAGTACTTTGCTCTATCCGCAGTCTGCCGCGGAGGCAGCAGAGGATTTTTACCGTGAGCAGCTGTCGGAGCGTCAGCGCCTTGATATCCTGCGCGGCAATACGGGCATCGGTCCCCACCGCGATGATTTGCAGCTATTGCTCAACGGTCTTTCCTTGCGGGCCTTCGGCTCACAGGGGCAGCAGCGCAGTGGTGCTCTGGCACTGAAGCTGTCGCAGCTGCAGTATGTCAAAAACGAGTTGGGCGAATTCCCCGTCCTGCTTTTGGATGATGTTATGAGCGAGCTTGATAACAGCCGCCGCGCTCAGCTGCTGCTGTTTATTGACGGCAGAGTGCAGACATTTATTACAGTAAATGACCGCGAGCTGATACCGGAGCTCGCCGACAATGCTTACTTTAAAATTTCCGGTGGCAGTATAAGCGAGGCCTGATTATGTATGCTGAGAATTTAGAGGCTGCGGAGGAGGTTATCCGCCGGCTGTTTGACCCGCGACGTACCTATAAAAAGGCTTATATTTCGTCGGAAATCAAGCTGGCCTATCTGCAGCATTATCTGGAAAGCAGATGGAGCGAGATTGTGGGCGAAAATCTGGCGCGCAGCTGTGCTATCGAAAAAATCAGCGGTAGCGAGCTTTATGTGCGCACGGCCAACAGTATGCTGGCCAACGAGCTGTACATGATGCGGCAGCTGTTTCTGCAAAAAATCAACTCCTTTTTGCTGGGACGCGTGCTGATTAAAAAGGTTTATTTTCATACCGGCAGCTTTTTCAGAAAACAGCAGCAAAAGGAAAAGCAGGCCGAGCCGCCTGCCCCGCCTGCGGAATATACCAAATGCCCCGTATGCGGTGCCCAAATGCGCAAGGGACTGGATATGTGCAGCGTCTGCGAGCGCGAGCAGCGCGAGGAGCTGCGCAGCAAGCTGGCGGAGCTGCTGCGGATTCAGCCCTGGCTGAAGTATGAAGATTGTCTGGCCTACTATAAATGTGATAAAATATTATTTACGGCTGTAAAGGAAAACTTACAAAGCTATTATTTTGAACGGGTGCGCTGCGGCTTTGCCGATAAAAAGGAAAGCCTGCTGGCGGTAATGTTTCTGCTGGAAAAGCAGCCTGAGGATATTACTCTTGCACTTTATGAAAATGCTTTGACTTATTTAAGGAGGGATCAGGGTGTATCTGCATTTGGGAGTAGATTACATGGTAAAAAACAGTGAAATAATCGCTATTTTCAATTTGAATCACCCTCAGTCAGTGGTTTATGACGATTTCGTCAAGAAGTACGGCTCCCGCTATAAGGTTGTCGATGCTTCCGGCGGCGAAGGCTATTACAGCTGCGTTCTGACCAATGATACGATGTATTTGTCCTCAATTTCTTCGGTGACTTTGAAAAAACGCGCTGAAACAGGTTTTCTGGACGGCGCTGCCTATACTAATTTAGAAATTTTAAAACGGAGGTAAATATGACCCAGGATATTGATATTGAAGAAGCTACAGCGGTCAAGGGTAACTATAACGCGGAACAGATTCACGTTTTAGAGGGCCTGGAGGCTGTACGCAAAAGACCTGCTATGTATATCGGCAGTACGTCCTCCCGCGGTCTGCACCATTTGGTGTATGAGGTTGTGGACAACAGTATTGACGAGGCTTTGGCCGGCTACTGCAGTGATATCAAGGTAATTATCCATAAGGATAACAGCATTACGGTTATCGATAACGGCCGTGGCATTCCCGTGGATATGATGAAAAAGGAAAAGAAGCCTGCTGTTGAGGTTATCATGACAGTATTGCATGCAGGCGGTAAGTTCGGTGACGGCGGCTATAAGGTTTCCGGCGGTCTGCATGGTGTCGGTGTTACCTGCGTTAACGCTTTGAGTGAGCACATGGAGGTTGAGGTGCGCCGCGGCGGCAAATGCTACGGCATTGAGTTTGCTAAGGGTAAAACCTCGAAAAAGCTTTACGAAAAGGGCGATTGCGAAACTACCGGTACTACAGTACATTTCAAACCGGATGCCACTATTTTTACGGAAACGGAATACAGCTATGATACTCTGCGTCTGCGTATTCGCGAGCTGGCTTTTTTGAATAAGGGTATCACCATTTCCCTGACCGATGAACGTGCCGAGGATAAGAGTGAAACCTTCCATTTCGCCGGTGGTATTATCGAATACGTCGAATTTATGGATAAGGATAAGGATAAAATCAATCCGAAGCCGATTTATCTGGAGGGTGAAAAGAACGCTGTTATCGTTGAGGTTGCAATGCAATATTGCGATACCTACAGCGAGAACATTTTTACCTATGTCAACAATATCAACACCGAGGAAGGCGGTACTCATCTCAGCGGCTTCCGTAAGGCGTTGACCCGCACAATTAATGCTTATGCGCGTAAAACCAATATGCTCAAGGAAAACGAGGATGCGTTGAGCGGTGATGATGTACGTGAAGGCTTAACTGCAGTTCTGAGCCTGAAGGTGCAGAACCCTCAGTTTGAAAGCCAGACGAAGATTAAGCTGGGCAACAGCGAGGTTATGCCTATCGTTGATAACCTGGTCGGCGATACTCTGGCCGAGTTTATGGAGGAAAATCCGCAGGTTGCCAAAAAGCTGGTGGAAAAGGCTATTATTGCTGCACGCGCCCGTCTGGCAGCACGCAAGGCGCGCGAGCTTACCCGCCGTAAGAACGCTATGGATCTGGGCGGACTTCCCGGCAAGCTGGCTGACTGCAAGAGCCGTAACGTTGAGGATACCGAGATTTATCTGGTCGAAGGTGACTCTGCAGGCGGCAGTGCCAAGCAGGGACGTAACAGTGATTTCCAGGCTATTTTGCCGCTGCGCGGTAAAATCCTTAATGTTGAAAAAGCACGTCTTGATAAGGTGCTGAGCAGTGAAGAAATCCGCAATATGATTACCGCCTTCGGCTGCGGTATCGGCGATGACTTCAATCTGGACAAGGCACGTTATGGCAAGATTATCATCATGACAGATGCCGACGTCGACGGTGCGCATATCCGTACGCTGCTGCTGACCTTCTTCTACCGTTATATGCAGCCCCTGATTAAGGAAGGCCATGTGTTTATTGCACAGCCGCCGCTGTATTTAATCCGTAAAAACCAGAAGCAGCATTACTACGCTTACAGCGATGAAGAATTGCAGCAAATCCTCGACGAGGTTGGCCGCGATACTAACCCGTATGTACAGCGTTACAAAGGCTTAGGCGAGATGAACCCCGGCCAGCTGTGGGAAACAACTATGGATCCTGCGGCACGTACTATTCTGCAGGTTCATCTGGAGGATGCTGCGGAAGCAGACCGCATTTTCTCCATTCTGATGGGCGATAAGGTTGAACCGCGTCGTCAGTTTATCGAGGACAATGCGAAGAAGGTTCGTAACCTGGACTTGTAAGCCTGATTGTTGTATAAAAAGAGGTGCTTAAAATGGTTAAGATAAAAAAAGGACTTTCCGATGCAGATATGCTGAAGGGCTTCAGCGAGGAGCTGACCTTTGAAAACGGCATGTATGCTGATGAAAAGGTTAAGCAAAGCAAATTGAAAGGTGCTAAGGCACCTGCTAAAAAGGAGCTGCTGCTGCCGGAGGATGCACAGGAGCGCCTGAATCGTTTTCTTCTGGAAATCAGCATGGAATGGCTGAAGAACAAGAATGGTGACTGCACCTGGAAGGTTCTTAAGGAAAACGGCCAAATTGTGATTAAGCCTGTCGCTGTAGCGAAAAAATAATGGCTGCTAAGCTTTTTGTATTGCCTGAGCTGGAGCTGCGCGTGATGTTTCACGTGAAACATCACGCTGCTGCACTTTCCCCTGCTGACACTTTGTTGGTGGTTGCAGGCGGACGCGGACCGAAAACTGAGTGGCTGCACAGCGTCAGCAGCGATAAGAAAATTTACTGCGCCGACCGCGGCGCCGAGTATTGCTTTGCAGCCGGCTGTGTGCCGGCGGAGCTGTTCGGTGACTGCGACAGCTCATCGCAGGCTGTTTACAGGCAGGCGCGTGCTGCAGGTACTGTGGTGCACAGCTTCAATCCTGCCAAGGATGATACCGATTTACAGCTGCTGCTGCATAATCTTCCTGAGGGAGATATTCTTGCCAGCGGTATTTGGGGCGGACGCTTCGACCATTTATACAGCAACGTTTACACTCTGCTGGGAGTAAAAAAGCAGCGTGGCTGCCGTGTTATACTGGCGGATGACAAGGAATTTATGCTGCTGCTGACAGAGGGCGAAAGCGTAGAGCTGAAGCTGCAGGAGGCTGCGGAAGCTGTTTCATTGCTGCCATTAAGCGAAAGCACGACAGTAGATTTTACCGGCGTGCGCTGGCCCTTGCAGCAGGCAACACTGCGCCAACTCTACCCCTACGCTATCAGCAATGAGGTTCTGGAAGGCGCCAAAAAAATCTGCTGTACCTGTCACAGCGGTGCTTTAGGACTCTATATCCGTTGGGCGGAAGGCAGTAAATAGGTAAAAGTGAATAGTGTATAGTGTGGTGAAAAATAAGCAGTGATTAGTAAATAGTGTGCAGTGAAGCCGTGCAGCCTGATATTTGGAATAATGAGTTCCGCTTGCTAACCACTAACAACTAACCACTACGCACTGAAATGAGGGGAATTTTTTGGAAACTTTTTTGGCGAATTTAGATGCAACGACAGTTATCTTCCTGATAGTTTCAGGCTTTATAGCTTCGTTTATTGATTCTACTGTTGGCGGCGGCGGTTTAATTTCCACCCCTGCCCTGTTGAGCCTGGGCTTGCCTGTTCCCTATGCTTTGGGAACAAACAAGCTGGCAGCCTCTATCGGCTGCTTTACCAGCGTGCTCTCCTTTTGGCGCGCCGGTAAAATAAAAAAGGCAGCCTTTACGCTGATGCCGCTTTCTTTTATCGGTTCAGCCTTAGGTGCCTACGTAGTTTATCTGCTGCCGGAGCAGCTGATGAAAAATATCATCGTCGTGCTTTTGGTTGCTGTTGCTGTTTATACCTATCGCCGTAAGGATTGGGGCGATGCCGGTACGATAGAAAAGCTTGGTATGCAGGCTTTAATCGGTGCCATCGTTATGGCGTTTGCCATGGGCTTTTATGATGGCTTCTTCGGTCCCGGTACAGGCTCCTTCCTGATTTTTGGCTTTTTATATTTGGGCTATGACTTTGTAACGGCTGCCGGTAATGCCAAGGCGTTGAATTTTGCCAGCGGCGTTGGTGCTCTGGTATCCTTCGCTGTCAGCGGCACAATTATCTGGAGCTACGGCCTGATTATGGCTGCGGCAATGATTGCCGGTGCTGTTGTCGGTACCCGTCTGGCGATTAAAAAGGGTGCTTCCTATGTGCGTCCCTTGTATTTATTGGTTACCACCCTGCTGATTGGCAAGCAGGTTTATGAGATATTGTTAAAATAACCTGAGGTGAGGCCTTCTGCCTCAGATATCTGGTTGTAATATTGTTTTTTGTAAAGGAAAGGTGATAAAGTGGATTTAGAAAATACCACTGGTAAAGTTCTTCCCGTATACATCGAAGAGGAAATGCAAAAATCCTATATCGATTATGCGATGAGCGTTATCATCCAACGTGCTTTACCTGATGTCCGCGATGGTCTGAAGCCTGTACATCGCCGTATTTTATACGCAATGCAGGAAGCAGGCATGACTCCGACGAAGCCCTATAAAAAATCCGCTCGTATCGTCGGTGACGTTTTAGGTAAATATCACCCTCATGGTGATAGTTCTGTATATGATGCAATCGTGCGCCTGGCGCAGGATTTCTCTACCCGCTATCTGATGGTAGACGGCCATGGCAACTTCGGTAGCATTGACGGCGACAGTCCGGCAGCAATGCGTTATACCGAGGTGCGTATGGCTAAAATTGCTGAGGCAATGCTTGAGGATATCGAAAAGGATACAGTTGATTTTGTACCTAACTATGATGAATCCTTAAAGGAGCCCAGCGTACTTCCTTCCAAGGTCCCTGCTCTGCTGATTAACGGCAGTGCCGGTATTGCAGTAGGTATGGCAACCAACATTCCGCCGCACAATCTGTGCGAGGTTGTTAACGGCCTGGTTATGCTGATTGATAACCCTGATGTAGAAATTCCGCAGCTGATGACGGCTATCAAAGGCCCTGACTTCCCGACTGGTGCCTGCATTTTGGGTAAGGAAGGCATTACCAGCGCTTATAACACCGGCCGCGGCGTAGTAAAAATCCGCGCCAAGGCTGAAATTGTGCCTGCCAACAAGGGTAAGCATCATATCGTTATTACCGAAATCCCCTACCAGGTTAATAAAGCTAACCTGATTAAGGATATTGCTAACTTGGCTAAAGACGGCGTAATCGAAGGCATTACTAAGGTTGATGACTTCTCCAGCCTTAAAGACGGCATGAAGATTGTTGTTGAGCTGAAGAGTGATGCTGTACCTGACGTTGTTCTGAACCGTCTGTACAAGCATACCGCCCTGCAAAGCTCCTTTGGTATCATCATGCTGGCGCTGGTTAACGGTCAGCCGCGTGTCCTGAACCTTAAGCAGGTTCTGGAATACTATCTGGAGCATCAGAAGGACGTTATTACCAGACGTACTCGCTACGAGCTGGGCAAGGCTAAGGACAGAGCTCACATCTTAGAGGGCTTGAAGATTGCCCTGGATAATATTGATGCTGTTATCAGCACCATCCGTGGCAGCGCAACTGCTGAAATTGCCCGCACTGCTTTGATGGAAAACTTTAAGCTGAGCCAGCGTCAGGCACAGGCTATTCTTGATATGCGTCTGCAGCGCCTGACCGGCCTGGAGCGCAAGAAGATTGACGAAGAATATGCTGACCTGCTGGAAACTATTGACTGGCTGGAAAGCGTATTGGCAGATGAGCACAAGGTTATGAACATTATCAAGGAAGACCTGCAGGAAATGAAGAAGCGTTTTGGTGACGAGCGTTGTACCGAAATTTCCATCGACAGCTCCGAAATGGATATCGAGGATCTGATTGCCGAGGAGGATATCGTTGTAACCATCAGCCATCAGGGCTACATCAAACGCCAGACTCTCGATAACTTCCGCAGCCAAAAACGTGGTGGCGTAGGCAAAACCGGCGGCAGCGGCAAGAAGATTGATGATTCGGCAGAGCATCTCTTCCTCTCCACTACTCACCATAACATTCTCTTCTTTACCAACCGTGGCCGTGTATATCGCCAGAAGGGCTATGAAATCCCCGAAGCAAGCCGCACTGCCAAGGGCACAGCTATTATCAACCTGCTGGCACTGATGCCTGGTGAAAAGATTACCGCTGTTATTCCGGTGAAGGAATTCAGAGAAGAGCAGTACATGTTTATGGCTACCAATAAGGGTACTGTCAAGAAAATCAACCTCAAGGATCTGGAAAGCGTCCGCAAAAACGGCATGATTGCTATTAATCTGGACGATGATGAGGACCTGATCGGTGTAGAGCTGACTGACGGCAACAGTGAAATTATTTTGGCAACCCGTAACGGTATTGCCATCCGCTTCGATGAGCAGGATGTACGTACCATGGGACGCACCGCGCACGGTGTAAAGGGTATTTCCCTTAACTACGGCGATGAGGTTGTAGCTATGGATAGCGTTTCCGATGAGGATTCCGAGGTGCTGACGGCAACTGAATTCGGCATGGGCAAGCGTACCGAGGTTAAGGAATATCGTAAGCAGACTCGTGGCGGCAAGGGTATCATCAACATGAAGATTACCGAAAAAACCGGTCTGGTAATCGGCATGAAGGTTATTAACCCGGATCAGGAAATCATGATGATTACTGCAGCCGGTCTGATTATCCGTACCGATGTGGACCAGATTTCCCAATATGGCCGTAATACCCAGGGTGTAAAGCTGATGACCTTGAACGATGAGGACAAAGTTGTTTCTCTGGCAGCAATCCATCATGAAGAGGATGCTGAATAAATTTGTTTATTTGTTTTAACGTATATGTTTTCTAGAAAATGAAGAGCTTTAATGATTCATTAACAGGTAAATATTTGCGTATTGCCCTCCCCGCTGCGTTGGAGGGCATTTTTATGACCTTTCTGGCTGCGGCTGATTTGATTATGGTAGGCGTATTGGGTGCTAAGGCTATAGCGGCGGTAAGTATTTTTCTGCCGCTGCGCCTGGTACTGCTGACAGTATCACGTTCACTGGCATCTGCTGTTACTATACTGACAGCGAATAAATTAGGTTCCAGACAGCATTCTGCCATTAAGGTTTTGCTGCGCCAAAGCTTTACTGTCAGCAGTATTCTGCTTGTAGTCCTGCATCTGCTTTTCTACAGCTTTTTTGAGAAGCTGGTGGTGCTGATGGGTGCGCAGAGCGACTATTTGGAGCTGGCGCTGGCTTACGGCAATATTGCCGTAGCTGCAGTACTGCTAAACTCACTGTCACTCTTGCTGCAGGGAACCTTGTTGGGTGTAGGCCGGACGAGCGCTATTATGAAAAGCAATATTGTCGGCAATGTAGTGAATATCGTCTGCAATTATTTTCTCATTACAGGCTTTGGCAGCTTTGCCGGCTGGGGTGTGCGTGGTGCGGCAATCAGTACGATTATCGGCTCTCTGTGTACTCTTGGTATCACCGTCTGGATTATGAAGCATGAGGGCTTTTTCAGTGACGGTCTGCTGCAGCTGCCGGATAAAATCTTTTGGCGGGAATTTATGCCGGTATTCGGCGGTGTTTTCAGTGAGCTGGGAGCGGAACGCATCGGTATGCTGGCCTATGGCTGGATGACTGCGCGTCTTGGTACTCTGCCCTATGCAGTACACAGCATTTGCTATAATATATGTGATTTTTCTTATGATTTTATCTTCGGCTTTGGCAAGGCTAATATGGTGCTTGCCGGGCAAATGCGCGGTGCCGCTGATTATTCAAACTGGAAGCGCTGCCGCAGTATAGGCTTTAAATGGGGCCTGGGACTTTCCGTTGCCTCTTTTATTATCCTGTATGCCGCACGCGTGCCGATTTTCAGCGTTTATTCGCAGGATGCGCAGGCACTTGCTCTCAGTGAGACGGTAATGTTCTGGGTGGCAGCCGTCTGCATACCGCAGGGGCATACGATTATCACGGCAGGCATATTGCGTGGCAGCGGTCAGACTACTGCCGTTGCCGTCTATTCCTTTGTGCTGATTACCATTTTGCGTCCATTGATGACAGCCTTCTTTATCTATTATTGCAAGCTGGGTATTGTTGGCGCCTGGGTACCGATGTTTTTGGACCAGTCGCTGCGCAGTCTGTGCTTTACCTGGAAGGTTATGCGGATACGCGGGCTGAAGGATTTAATAAAATAAATATGCCGTATAAAAAGCAAAGCAGCTTCTGCGTCGCAGAAGCTGCTTTTATTTTTAGGCTGTACTACCGTTGTAGTACAAAATATAAAACTACCTTGTAAAGTTTATAGCTAAGCTTTGGCATTAGTCAGCAAAGCTAGTTCCCAGCTCTTTTTCTGCCAGGCGGATGAAGGCACGGATTGCCTCCTCCAGCTGCGGTTGTGGGGTATTTTCTTCCTTGCAGTGAGAAATACCGGGATCGGACTGAGCGAACATCATTACCGAAGGTACAACGGCATTCAGAGGCACGGCATCATGCAGCGGTGCGGAATACATGCTGTGTCTTGCACCTGTTTCTTCTTCTACGGCAGCGTTGCAGTCCTCTACCAGCTGCTCATCAAAAAGAATCGGCTCAGCATGCCAGATAGGCTCAAATTCTACAGTGAGCTTACCCTCCTGTGCATGCTTTTGCGCCGCAGCCTTGGCTTCTGCAACTATCGTTTGCATTGTTTCCGGCTTAATGCTGCGCTGGTCCAGCGAAATGCGGCAATAGCCCGGAGAAATAGTAGTCAGGTCAGGCTTGACTTCGATATTGCCGACAGTGCAATAGGAATCATATTTAAGAGCGATTTCACGTAAATCAAGGGTGGTCTGCGCTGCCGCAATAAAGGCATCCTGACGCAAAGCAACTGGAGAACCGCAGTGTCCCTGCTGCCCGCGGAAGGTGATATACTGGCGGTTGCAGCCGCAGACGCCGTAAACGCAGGCTACGCTTTTTTTGGCTAAAGCCAGCAGTGGTGCCTGTTCAATGTGCAGCTCCAGGTAAGCTTTAACCGGCAGCTTGGCAAAGGCTGTGTGTGCCTCCCCTATTCTGTTGGCATCAAGGCCGTATTCCTGCCAGACATCGCTGAAGCTGCGGCCGTTTTCCTGATGGATTAAGGGCAGCACATCTTTGCTCGTGACAATGCCGCTGACAGCACTGCTGCCAAGACAGCTTTTACCGAAAGCTACACCCTCTTCATCTGCCCAACCGACAACGTAAAGAGTTTTAGCAGGCTTTTTATCTGCCAGACCATAGGCACCGATACCCATGCCTGCTACAACGCCTAAAGCACCGTCCAGCCAGCCTCCGTCAGGTACGGAATCGAGATGGCTGCCGATAACAATACACTCCTCGCTGGCGCCGGCAAATTTTGCCCAGCTGTTACCTGCAGCATCTGTCCAGACCTCTGCACCTGCAGCCTGCATCTTTTGGGCAAACCATTCCGTTGCTTTCTTGAATGTAAGTGTCCAGGCGATGCGCTGTGCTCCGTCTATATCAGAGGTTAAGGCTGCCAGCTCCTTGAGATCGGCAACAATGTTTTTAGCTATTTGTTCACGTTTCATATAATGCTCCCTTCCTGCTTCATTAGGCTTTTGCATAACGGCAAAAGCGTAAAAAACAAGTTTATTATATTTTATTATAGCTTTAAACGCAAATTGTTCCGCTGTTTTATCTGCTTCGATAAGAGCGTTACAGCAAACAAGCATAGGATAGCTTATCTGCATTATATACAAATCGGAGTTAATTTACAAGACGGAATAATGAACCTGCAAAGGTATAGCGAAAATAAAAATAAGCTGCTGCCTTCACTTTTGCTACAAAGAAGGCAGCAGTTTTTTCAGTTACATCGTAGAAAGAATTAAATTAATAAAATTAATTTAATTCATGAACAGCTTGCTTCAGCTGCTCAAGGCCCTGTAATAATAGCGCACGAGGGCAGGCAACGTTGATACGTTCAAAGGCTTCTCCCTCTTTGCCGAAGATACCACCGCCATCGAGCCAGAGGTGCGCTTTATGCCAGAGCCACTGCTCACGTTCGGCAGCTGTAAGGTCTAAGGCACTGCAATCAAGCCAAATCAGATATGTCCCCTCAGGCCGGAGCAGCTTAATCTGCGGCAGGTTCTGCTTCAGATAGGCATCAACGAATTTAATGTTATTTTCGATATAAGCCTTCGCTTGATGCAGCCAATCCTCGCCATAAGTGTAGGCAGCCTGGCAGGCAACAAGGCCTAAGGTATTTACCTGACTATAGCCTGCTGCTGCTACCTGCTTGCGGAAGCGGCGGCGTAAATTATTGTTGGGAATAAAGATATTGGATACTTGCAGACCGGCAATATTGAAGGTTTTGCTGGGCGCAGTGCAGATTACGCAATTTTGCTCATATTGCTCACCTAAACTGGCAAAAACTGTCTGAATGTTATTTCCCCAGACGAAATCACCGTGAATTTCATCACTTACGGTAATTACACCATGCTTAAGGCAGATATCGCCTACCTTTTGCAGCTCAGTGCGTGTCCAGACACGGCCTACGGGGTTATGCGGTGAGCATAAAAGCATCAGCTTAACATTGTTAGCGACGATTTTTTCTTCCAAATTGGCAAAGTTTATTTCATAATGACCGTTTTTCAGAATAAGAGGTGAATTAATCAGCTTGCGCTCATTATCCTCGATAACCTCGCTGAAAGGATAGTAAACCGGCTGCTGTACAAGTACGCCCTCACCTTTTTGGGTGAAGGCCTTTACTGCCATAGCAAGGGCAAAAACTATGCCGGGAGTTTTGGTGAGCCATTCTGTTTTGGGGCTCCAGTTAAAATGCTTAGTATACCAGTCGCGGACAGCGTGAAAATATGCTTCTGTGCTTTCGCTATAGCCGAAGATGGCATGCTGGCAGCGTTCAACAAGTGCTTCCTGTATTTCCCGGGCAATAGGAAAATCCATATCTGCTACCCAAAAAGGTAAAACGTCTGCCGGACGGCCACGCTGAATGGCGAAATCGTATTTTAAGCAGGCTGTATTGCGTCTGTCGATTATCTTGTCAAAATCATATTTAGTCATAATATATCACCAAACTTTATTCTTGCAATTTATTCTACTGCAACAAAGGCCTGTGCCAAATCGTCAATAAGATCTTGCGTTGCTTCGATGCCTGTAGAGAAGCGCAGCAGACAATCCGTAATCCCCTTTTCGGCACATTCTTCGGCAGTAAGGTCGGTATGCGTCTGGCGAATCGGATAGGTTATCAGGCTTTCCGTACCGCCAAGGCTTTCGGCAAATTTGATGAGCTTGACGCCTTCCAAAATTTGGCGTGCTGTTTCGGCGCTATCTACAGCAAAGGAAATCATGCCGCCGAAGCCGGTGGTCTGCGCTTTGTTGATTTCATAACCGGGATGATTTTCCAGACCGGGATATAAAACATATTGTACACGCGGTTGTTCCTGCAGCCATTTGGCAATGGCAAAAGCGTTTTTCTGATGCTGCTCCATACGCAGCGGCAGGGTTTTGATACCGCGGATAACGAGCCAGGCATCAAGTGCTCCCAGACAGGCACCGGTTGTTTTATAAATCAGACGCAGCTTATCGGCAATAACGGGATCCTTGGTTACGGTAAAGCCTACGAGTACATCGTTGTGGCCGCAAAGATATTTGGTTCCGCTATGGATAACGATATCAGCGCCAAGGTCCAGCGGTCTTTGAAAATATGGTGTCAGGAAGGTATTGTCGACGATAACCAAAAAATTATTTTCATGGGCTATTTGGCTGATAGCACGCAAATCACTGATTTCCATGGTGGGGTTGGTCGGTGTTTCCAAAAAGATAGCTTTGGTATTGGGCTTAATGGCAACTTTAATTTCTTCCAGTTTAGAAGTATGCACAGAGGTGAACTCTACGCCGTTTTTGGCGTTGAGGTTGCGGAACAGACGGAAGGAGCCGCCGTAGAGATCGTTGCCGGTGATAATGTGGTCGCCGGGTGCGAACAGATTCATAACCGCATCAACTGCAGCCATGCCGGAGGAAAAGGCTAAGGCGTCGACACCGTTCTCCAATGCTGCCAAAAGCTGTTCCAGGCGTGCACGCGTCGGATTGGATTCACGTGTATAGTTAAAGCCTGTAGTGTCCCCCAGCTTTGGGTGTGCGAAGGTTGAGGAAAGATAAATTGCCGGGGTAACGCTGCCGGTTGCGTCAGCTGCACCGATTTCGTGAATACATTTTGTTGCAAATTCCACAGTGTCATCTTCTTCTTTCAAGGTCAGGCGAAAAGCTGCTTGATTTTTCATCTGGAATGCCGGAAGCATTTTTATGCATGTTGCTGTGCTTTCTCTTCTCCGGAATCTTTTCACCTGTTTAGCATGATATTGTCAAAATTTTTATTCGTGAAACAAAATCAACAAGCAATGCTTGTGTGATGTTGCTTGATAATTTACACGATTAAACCTAGCTTATTAATAGGCGCTTTTTACACTTTTTATTATATTTCGGGGCGATATAATGAAGAAATGTAAAATAAAAATAATATTTCTGTTGCAGGGGCCAGAATAGCAGTTGTATAAGTAAGTTAATTGTGTAACATCATTTACAAATATACTAAAACACTAGGCTTTGAGAAAAAAATTTCCTGCTTTTTGTTGACAGATGCTTTGACAAGTTGTATATTTTTACTCACAAGTTCATATACGAGCGATGAAAAGAAGAGTACGCAAGGAGTACTGCCACAGAGAGCTTCCGTTTAGTGCAAGGAAGTGCAGGAGACTTTGCCGAAGATGGTCTTGGAGCTGATTGGCTGAAGCGTAAGTTTAGGTCGTCCGGGTGCACCCGTTACAGTGCTGAAGTATTAATGGCTTAGTCCGGCGTACTTGAGAAGGCTGCTATCGTGAGGTAGCAGTGAAATTGGGTGGTACCACGAAGTTTGCTTTCGTCCCTTACTGCATAATGAAAATGCGGTATGGATAAACGAAGGCTTTTTTTATTTTAGTTTTGCAAAGGAGACGATGAATTATGTTGAAAAAATTATTGGTTATTGCATTATCTGTAGTGGCATTGGCGGCAGCAGGCTGCGGCGGCGGTGACAAACAGGCTCAAACAACGATTAAGGTTGGTGCTACCGCCGGTCCCCATGCCGAGGTTGTGGAGGCTGCAGCCAAGGAAGCGGCTAAAAGTGGCCTGAAGGTACAGGTTGTGGAGTTCTCTGATTATGTTACACCGGACAAAGCTTTGGCAGATGGTGAGCTGGATTTGGTAAGCTATCAGCATAAGCCCTTCCTGGATAACTTTAACAAGACTAACAAGACTGACCTTGTGCCCATCGGCAACGCTATTTTAATGCGCATGGGCATTTACAGCGATAAGGTGCATGATGTGAAGGATATTCCTGACGGTGCAACGATTGCTATTCATAACGACCCGACAAACGGCGGCTGCGGTCTGCTGCTGTTGCAGCGTGCCGGCTTGTTGAAATTGAAGGATGGCGTTGGCATGAAGGCTACACCGAAGGATGTTGTCGATAATCCCAAGCATCTGAAATTTAAGGAGCTGGAGGCAGCACAGCTGCCGCGCAGTCTGGCTGATGTTGATGCTGCGGCTATTACCATGAACTATGTAATGAGCGGTGGCTTGGATGTTAAAAAGCAGAATATCTTCCTTGAGCCTAAGGACGAGCCGCTGGCTGTAATGATTATTGCTGCCCGCAACAAGGATAAGGATAAAGAAGCGTACAAGGCTTTCGTGAAGGCTTACCAGTCTGAGGCTGTGAAGAAGTTTATTGCTGATAAATATAAAGGAACCATTGAGCCTGCATTTTAATATTTATATAGATAAAAGGCTATAGCTTTACATACATCAAAAAAGCACGGGCAGATACCCGTGCTTTTCTTCATTGTATAAGGTATATTTTTTACCACCCTACTCCAATCCAGGGGCCGTGGTGATGGCCGCCGCCGATGCCGATACCTATGCCGATTGGGAAGTTCCAGCCACCCCTGCGGCTTTGCTTTTCGCGTTCAATCTTCATAAACCACAAGCGATAGATTTTACCGCCGTTGTCCAGCTTTTTCGGCGTATCCTTATCGGTGATAATCTTATAGCCGTTGAAGTTGGCGTTGGAGCTTTCGTAATCGCTGAGCATTTTGTTCATCTGCGCAAAGGTAGCCTTGTTATTGGTATATAAGCGCAGCATTTCGGTATTGGGCATGGTTAAAATCAGCTGCTTGCGCAAAGAGCGGTCTGTTGCCAGACCTTGATAAACCTCTACCCTGTCTTCCTTGATTTTTACATATAGCAGGTCGTCGCTATCGCCTGCCTGCAATCGTTCATTCATTTCGGTAGCGCTGATGGTTTCAATCGGTTTGATTGCGTCCGGATCATCGGCAGCCTTAGTTTTATCTGCGGCGAGCGCCAGCGCGCTGCAGCAGCACATCAGTAAGCAGGTTAACAGTAAAAGCAGTTTGCGCATAATTCTCCCTCCTTTGGAAGCTGATGGGAAAAATCTACATAAAAGACTTAAATATTCCTCAAGAATATGGTATCATATTTACGTAAATTTGTTAACTGAACTTTAGGCGATATCTGAGGAACAGTGATATTGAAATACGAGGAGATTATATGAAGAAAAATAACCTGATTTGGATAATTATCTGTAATATCCTGGGAGCACTGCTTTTGGGAAGCTGGCTGGCAAGCACCCCTACCGCCGGCTATCACGGACCTTGGCTGGCGCTGGACCAAAGTGTCTTTTATTTCTTTAACCAGAAGTTGGCGCAGGGAACGGCCTTTACTTATTTTATCGCTTTTGTTAATCTGCGTGCCTTTGATGTGGTGGCCTTTGTGGCGATGCTGGCGATTTTTTACAGCTATTATCGCAAAAGCAATGTTGAAGGCAAGCGTTGGCTGTTCTGTATCGGTGTTGCGATGCTGGTGAGTGCGGTAATTATTAAGCAGTTTGATAAATTACTGCCGATTGACCGTGCAAGTGCTTCAGTCTATTTTGACCAGCTGTATCATAATGTAAACTGGGTTAGCCAGCTGAGCGGCTGGCCTGCCAAGGATCGCTCCGGCAGCAGCTTCCCCGGTGACCATGGCATGATGCTGTTGATATTTGCTGTGTATATGTGGAAATATATCGGCAAAGATGCTTTTATCAAAGCGATGGCTGTATTTATTATTTTCTCTCTGCCCCGTATTATGGGCGGTGCGCATTGGTTTACCGATGTTTTCGTAGGCTCCGTTTCTTTTGTCCTGCTTGTTTTAAGCTGGATTCTGCTGACACCGCTTTCGGATATCTTTATCGGCTGGTTGGAGAAAAAGCTGCCGCTGAGATGGTTTGTGAAGAAGAGAGAATAGAATTTCAGGCTGTTGCCATTTTTAGTTTTTCTTACAGTAAGACTGAAATGGCAGCAGTTTTTTTGGTATGTTATATGCTATTTCACAGTTCGTTTGCTCGAAAGAATTGTAAACATATGGTAAAATATATAAGCAAACCCAACTTTTGTGGTGAATATTAATGAAGCTGGAAGCAACTATTAAGCGTTCGAAGATAATGAAATCAATAAAAGGTTCTGATACTGGTATAGAGGTGCGCCTAAGAAAAGCATTGTGGCATAAAGGTATTAGATACCGAAAAAATTTTAAGGTTTTTGATTGTCACCCTGATATAGTAATTACTAAATATAAGATTGCGGTGTTTTGTGATGGGAATTTTTGGCATGGTAAAGAGCTACAGAAACGTCCTATAAAGCATAATTCCAGTTATTGGAATGAAAAAATTAGGCGTAATGTAGAACGTGATTTGGAAAATACTATTGAATTAAGAGACAATGGGTGGATTGTTTTACGTTTTTGGGAGGATGATATTCAAAACAATTTGCCTAATTGTGTCGATGATGTTCTTCGTTATATTTCAATAAGGAAAAGTTTTAGACAATAATATTTAAGGGGGATAATCTGTAAGGATGCTTACTACAATAGAGTTATTTGCTGGTGCTGGTGGTCTGGCGCTCGGCATTGAAAAAGCAGGATTTCACACGTTAGCTTTAAATGAATTTGACGCAGATGCGTGTGCAACAATGCGTATAAATAGACCATATTGGAATGTTATTGAAGGTGATGTTGCTAAAATATCATCACTAAATTTAACTGATTTTTTTGGCTTAAAAAAAGGAGATCTTGATTTGTTGTCTGGCGGTGCACCTTGTCAAGCATTTTCTTATGCTGGAAAACGATTAGGTTTAGAGGACGCGCGTGGTACTCTTTTTTATCATTATGCTTTGTTTCTTGAAAAGTTACAGCCTAAAATGTTTTTGTTTGAAAATGTCAGAGGTTTATTGAGCCATAATAAAGGTAAAACTTATGAAACTATGACTGCTATCTTTAAACAAGCTGGTTATACCATTCAAAAAGAAGTTCTTAATGCTTGGAATTATGGCGTACCTCAAAAACGGGAACGATTAATAACTATAGGTATACGTAATGATTTGTTAGGGAAAGTATATTTTGAGTTTCCCAAACAACATGAGTATAAGCCTGTTCTAAGAGATATTTTATTAGATTGCCCTAAAAGTGAAGGCTCGTTGTATTCTGAATATAAAACTAAAATTTTTGAGCTAGTACCGCCTGGTGGTTATTGGCGTGATATTGATCCTGTGATAGCTAAAGAGTATATGAAAAGCTGTTGGGATATGGAGGGTGGCAGAACAGGAATATTGAGAAGAATGAGTCTTGATGAACCTTCTCTTACGGTACTTACATCACCTAGTCAAAAACAGACAGATAGATGTCATCCATTAGAAGCAAGACCATTTACTGTTCGTGAAAATGCGCGTTGTCAAACATTTCCTGATGATTGGAAGTTTTGTGGCAGTGTTGCTTCACAATATAGACAGGTTGGTAATGCTGTACCTGTAAATTTGGCTTATGAAGTTGGTTTGAAAATCAAGGAGGCATTGGAAAGATTATGACTTGGGATTTAAGCTTTATTACAGAAGAGGATTTTACTAAGCATGTTCAAGATACCATTGAAAAATATGGTGATAAATTAAAATCATTTGATGTACAACGGTTTAATAAAAATATTATTGACCCTGTTAAATTGATTTTCGATAAGACAGTTTACCAGGCTGATTGGAAAGAAACTATCAGTAATGAGATTTTCAGACAGCGTGATAAATCGAACAATAATGATATTGGATATTTTCATCAACGTATATTTCAGTATATTGACAAATGCCATGTACCGGATAATGGCACTGAAGGTGGTTGGGATGTTATCTATAAAAATCCGGAAGGAATAATATTACCTGATGGTTCTTGTGTACATACCATTTATGTTGAAATGAAAAATAAACATAATACCATGAACTCATCTGCTGCTGGTAAAACTTTTATCAAGATGCAGAACCAATTATTGAAAGATGATGATTGTGCATGTTTTTTAGTGGAAGCTATAGCTAAGAAATCCCAAAATATAAAATGGGAAACAACTGTTGACGGACAAAGGGTTGGACATAAGCTTATCAGGCGTGTAAGTATAGATAAGTTCTATGAGTTAGTTACTGGTCAGGAAAATGCATTTTTTAAACTTTGTATGGTACTCCCTACCGTTATTCAAAAAGTTGTCGATAACAATGGGAATAATTTAGTACCTCATGATACTGTATATGATGAATTAAGACTTGCTGCAAGCAACGTAGAAGACAAAGATATGATTATGGAGATAGCAATTTTTATGTTAGGATTTTCGACATACAACGGTTTCTCTAAACTTGCAGAAAAATAATTATAGAGATAGCCTGGTTTGTGCAATATCATTGCAATAAACTAGGCTTAAGTTTTATGTGAGGAGATGAAATGATGCTAGATAACAGAGAGAAAATAATAAAAAGTATACAAGTATATATTAATGAAAATATGTCTGATTATGCTATCATGATAAATGGTGCTTGGGGTTCGGGAAAGACTTATTTTGTAAAAAATGAATTGATTCCTGAATTAGAACAAGATAAACCAGTAATATACATTTCATTGTTTGGAATAAAAACTATAGATGATTTAGTCAATGTTATGTCATTGCATATTTTAAATATATATTCTAATGAGAGGGCACAAAAAAGAGCAAACTTAAATGGTAATAGTTTTAGGCAAATAAACTCTAGAAATATATCTTCAACATCAAAAGTAACAACTACTTTAATGAGTCTTATTAGTAAAGGTTTAAAATTAGTTCCTAAAGGTGAAGATACGAAGGCCTTTGTTAGTGATTTACAGAAGAACAGTATTAAATTTAATCGTTATATCTTTATTTTTGATGATTTTGAGCGTTCTATCATTGATAAAATCGAGTTATTAGGTTTCTTTGATGAGTTAGTTGAGCAGAATAATGCTAAAGTGATTATTGTTTGCAATGAGAGTAAAATTACTAATGCGAGAGAAGAAAAGTCTGCTAATAATGCGCAACAAGAAAACAATGAAAGCGATGATAAAAGATTAGTTGATGATTATAGGTTATATAAGGAGAAAGTCATAGGTCTTACAGTTAAGTATGAAGCAAATTTATATTCTGTTTATGAAACAGTATTAATGAAAGAAACTAATAATGATAATACTTTTAGCTTGTTACTTCAATATAAAAACGATATACTAGAATTATTTAAAATAACACACTCAATAAACATAAGAACATTAATGTTTACATTTAAAAGATTCAAAGAACTTCGTGAAGAAATAGAAAGCGTTTTCCAAACAAATAAAAAAGACATGACTTATTTTGACGAGTATGTTTCTATTATAATGTTAAATGTTGTAACAGCGTCGCTTAGTTACAAAGACTTAGGAAAAAACATCTTAGATATTTTAAAAAATAAAGATACTATAGCCTGTTATTTTTCAAGTGAGGGCTTAAATGATGATGTTAAAAATTTTGATATGACCAATTATGTTAGGGTAAGCCGGTTTGTTAATAAGTATATATATAGTTATTTGTTAGATTATAAATTATTAATAGAAGATATAGATAGATATATTGAGGAAAAGGTAAATGATACTCAGGATATCGCTAATAAAGTAAATAATATCTTTTACATTGAGGATGATGAATGTGCTGTTCGAAAATTGTTAGCAGTGTTAGATGATATAGAAAAGAACAAATATTGCCTTGGTGTATATCCGCGCATATTAAGTAATTTGTTTATACTAGTAGACTTATTTAGTGATGGAAAACAGATTTCAACAGATAGATTGAAAGAAATTATTTTGGCAAGTACTGAAAAAAGATCTAACGAATTCAGTGAAAGCAATTGGTATTATTTTGGTAGTTCAAATATAGAAGCGAATGAATTCAATAGCCAGCTTTATAAAAGATTGAAAGAAATGCGGGCTATCAACAGTAGGAGAAAGTATATAGAAGATTTTGATAGTAGATATGACATTCCCGCATTAATGAGGAAGTTGATGGAAATTGGAAGTCCAGTAGAAGAAGGAAGAAGTTTATTGAGCTATATACCAGTTGAAATTGTAGTAAAACGAGTTATGGAAGTACCGAACAATGACCTACGAGTAATACATGGAATATTACGGCATAATTATCTGGACGTCAAGAATATAAAGGATATACGTCATGGTGATATATATATGTTTAAAGAATGGAGAGATATGATGGGGCAACAAATGGATACAATTGATAGCAAATTAAAACATTTTCATATGAAGCTCTTATTAGATTGCATAAAAGATATTTGCAACAAGCTGGAGTAGCTAAACATGAATTTGCTATAGTGTTTATTACATGATAAAAATAACTATATTTAAGAGAAGAAACTAATGCAAGTGTCAATATACGTATGAAGCTAGAATTAAAAAGACAGTTTAAGTTATTTTGTGCAGATATGGGGTTGTCTATGACCGAGGCGTTTAATTTGCTGGTTCAAAAGGCAATTGAAGAATATAAAATTCCTGCATTATATAAAGACGATAATATGTTGACGCTCGATGAGATTAAGGCATTGGTCAGCAAGTTAGTAAAAAATATAAAGCAGAATATACAATTCTTTTTGGTTCCTATGCTCGTGGTGAAGCCACTGAAGAATATGAGATAGATATAATTATTGTTGGTGGTAAGTCTTTTAGCGCACTTGATGTTCTTGCTTTTGGAGAAGAACTGAGAGAGCTAACGGGAAAAAAGTAGATGCTTTTGAATTACGTGAAGTTGAGAAAAATACTGAGTTCTATCAAAATATTTTACGTGAAGGAGTTAGGATAGAATGAAGAAAACGGATAAATAGAATATAGCGGGACTGATATTGTCCTGCGCTGGCCTTTTTTTATTTTTATTTTCCTTAAACTCTTCTTTTTTTGTAACATATGTGATAGAATTATCTTGTATTATTATAAGAAAATTCAGCAAGGAAGTGACGGAATGGAATTTGTAAAATCTGCTGATGTAGTCGTTATTGGTGGCGGCATTGTAGGTACTGCTGTATTGCGCGAGCTTTCCAAGTATGACCTGAAATGCGTTCTGCTGGAAAAAGAGCCGGACATCGCTATCGGCACTACTAAAGCTAACAGTGCAATTCTTCATGCTGGCTTTGACGCTCCTACCGGTAGCCTCAAAGCTATTACCAACGTTCGTGGCAACGCTCTGTACCACGAACTGCAAAACGAACTGGACCTGGATATTAAATGGACCGGTTCCCTGGTTGCTGCAACCACCGACGAGGAAATGCAGACTCTGCAGGAGCTGCTGCAACGCGGTAAAAAGAACGGCGTTGAAGGCCTGCAAATCCTGTCTAAAGAAGAAGTTCTTGAGCAGGAGCCTAACCTGACCACTGTCAAGGGTGCTCTGTGGGCTCCGAGTGCCGGCGTATGCTGGCCGTTCGGTGCTGCTATTGCTTTTGCTCAATGCGCTGTACAAAACGGTGCAGAAGTTATCCGCGACTGCAAGGTACTGGGCTTCGTTAAGGAAGACGGCAAAATTACCGGTGTAGAAACCAATAAAGGCACTATTGCTGCTAAATATGTGGTTAATGCTGCCGGTGTTTATGCTGACGAAATCGCTAAGCTGGCAGGTGATGATACCTTTACCATCACTCCGCGTAAGGGCGAATATATTCTGTTTGATAAGACTGCCTGCAGCAGCCTGGTTTACGGCGTGGTATTCCCCACTCCGACCAAAAAATCCAAAGGTATTTTAGTTTGCACCACTACCCACGGCAACACCTTCATCGGTCCTAATGCTAATGAGCAGGATTCCAAAGAAGATAAAGCTGTTACCACTGCCGGCATGAATGAAATCATTGCTTCTGCCAAGAAGCTGATTCCGAACCTACCGATGGGCGCAGCTATTACCGAATTTGCCGGCCTGCGTGCTGTTTCCAGCACCGGTGATTTCGTACTCGGTCCTTCCGAAAAGGTTGAAGGCCTGTACAATGCTGCCGGCATGCAATCTCCCGGTCTGACCGCAGCTCCTGCTGTAGGTGAGCTGATTGCCAACGAAATTGCCCGTGTAAGCGGCGCTGCCAAGAAGGCTGACTTCAAGGCTGCTCTGCCGAAGCATAAAGCATTCAACTATATGACTGCTGATGAAAAGGCTGCCAAGATTGCCGAAGACAATCTGTACGGCCGCGTAATCTGCCGTTGCGAAACCGTTACCGAGGGCGAAATTGTAGAAGCAATCAATTCTCCTGTAGGCGCACGCACTGTTGACGGTGTAAAACGCCGTACCCGTGCAGGCATGGGCCGTTGCCAGGGTGGCTTCTGCGGTCCGCGTGTTACCCAGATTCTGGCACGCGAGCTGAACATTTCTGTTCCCGAAGTATTAAAAGAACGTACTGATTCCAATATGTTCTACGAAAAATATTCTGCAGATGGCGGGGAGGAATAATAATGAACCAATTATATGATGTAATTATTGTTGGCGGTGGCCCTGCCGGTCTGTCTGCTGCTTACAGCGCATGGCAGAATGGTGCTAAAAAAATCGTTGTTATCGAGCGTGACCGCGAACTCGGCGGTATCCTGCAACAGTGCATTCACAATGGCTTCGGTCTGCATCACTTCAAGGAAGAGCTGACCGGCCCCGGCTATGCACATCGCTGCATCGAGCTCGTTGCTGATAAACCTGAAATCGAAACCTTGGTTGATACCATGGTATTAGATGTACAAAACAATAAAACAGTTATTGCCGTTAATCCGGAAAAAGGCTTACTGAAGCTGGAAGGCAAAACTGTTATCCTGACCATGGGTTGCCGTGAGCGTACACGTGGCGCTATCCGTATTCCGGGCGAGCGTCCTGCAGGCGTTTTCACTGCCGGCGCTGCTCAGCGTATGGTTAATATGGAAGGCTATCTGCCGGGTCACAAAATCGTTATCCTCGGCAGCGGCGACATCGGCCTGATTATGGCTCGCCGTATGAGCCTGGAAGGCTGCAAGGTTCAGGCTTGCCTGGAAATCTGCCCCTTCTCCAACGGTCTTACCCGTAATATCGTTCAATGTCTGAACGACTATGATATTCCTCTGTACCTCTCTCACACTATCGTTGCTATCCATGGTGAAGAGCGCGTAACCGGTATCACCGTTGCTAAGGTTGACGAGCGTATGACTCCGATTCCGGGTACTGAATTTGATATCGAGTGTGATACCGTACTGCTGTCTGTAGGTCTGATTCCTGAGAACGAGCTGTCCCGCGGCCTTGATTTGGAAATGAACCCGCTAACCAACGGTCCGGTTGTTGACCAGCATCGTGAAACCAGCTTAGACGGTTTCTTTGCTGCCGGCAACGTAGTACACGTACATGACCTGGTTGACTTTGTATCCGAAGAAGCTGAAATTGCAGGTAAATATGCTGCATTGAAGGCTCAGGAGAAAATAGCAACCGAAAACCGTACCGTAACCGTAAAGGCTATTGACGGCGTACGTACCTGCGTACCGCAGAAGCTGACCATGCCTGCTGAAATTCCTGCTGACGAGAAGGTTAAGCTGTTCATGCGTGTTGCTGCACCGCACCGCAAAGTTAAGCTGGAGGTTAAGAGCGGCGATAACGTTCTGTTGAGCCGTCCTCTGCCAGTAGCAAAGCCCAGTGAAATGATTGCCGTAGAAATTCCGGCTGCCAAATTTGCCCAGATCGGTGACGAAGTTACCGTAGGTCTGGTGCTGTAAGGAGGGTATAAAATGGCTGTTGAAACTCGTGTTATGAACTGCATTATGTGCCCTATGGGCTGCGAGATGACTGTTACCATTGAAAATGGTGCAGTTACCAATGTTACCGGCAACACCTGCCCGCGTGGCGCTAAATATGCTAACGATGAAGTTACTGCTCCGAAGCGCATGCTGACCTCTACCGTTGCTGTAGAAGGCGGTATGCTGCCTTTGCTGCCTGTAGTATCCGCTAACGTACTGCCGAAGGAACGTATCATGGACTGCGCACGCTTCCTGCGCACCGTAAAGGTTACCGCTCCGATTAAAACCGGTGACGTTGTTGTTAAGGATATTCTCGGCCTTGGTGTAGATATTATCGCCAGCCGTGATATGTAATCAGCTGAGGATTCTTCTGTTACATATAATATAGTAAAAATTGAAAGAGCTGCAGTTGCACTACTCTGCGTAGTGTAAAACTGCAGCTCTTTTTGTGTATGAGTGATGAGGATGAAAAGAAGGATGTTAATCAGGTGTTTTTGGCAATTACCGCACCCAGTACAGCACCGATGATGAAGCTGGTGGTAGCTTTTTTGTTGCTGTCCTTTTTCGTTACGTAATTGTCGTTCTTATGACGCTTGTCGTAGCGGTCATGTCTGTCGTAACGGTCGTGTCTGTCATAACGGTCATGCTTGTCGTAACGGTCGTGTCTGTCATAACGGTCATGCTTGTCGTAACGGTCGTGCCTGTCATAGCGGTCGGAATGACGCGGTGGCGGAGAATCGTGCCTTTCGTGAGCGGATGCTACGCTTGCCAGTGGCAGAGAAAGCACCATGGCAGCCATGGCAATTGCCGTGGTTTTCTTCATATACTTGGTTAATGTTGTCATCATATTTGGCACCTTCTTTCTTAAAGTGGTTGTTTACCTTTGTTGTTTTTATTATAAAGGCAGTATATGGCGAAATTATGACGATTTTGCCTGATTTACAAAAAATAAGCAGAAAAAATTGTAAAGACTTTAGCATTTTACTTATTTTGGTATGGAAAAAGTGCTTTATTTACTTGGTTAATACGCAAACAGAAGATTTTAGGTTATTATAATAGTAGTTATTAATCAACCCCCTTCCCCGTCAGTCGGCAAAGGAGGCTGCAGCATGAAGGCTGTTACCTATCTGAAACAATTTCTTTCTCCGAAGGCCCTGTGCCTTATTATAGGCGGCTCGCTGGTATATTCCATCGGCTTTAATATGTTCATTTTGCCATGTAATCTTTATAATGGAGGTTTTTTAGGGATAGCACAGCTGCTGGGATATTTTATGAGAAACGTCCTGGGACTGAGCTTTGTTACCGATAACTATATCGGCATTATCTATTTTCTCCTGAATATACCCTTGATGCTGCTGGCTATACGCAAGTTTGGCAAGGATTTTTTAGTAAAATCTGCTGTCTGCATCACAAGCTACAGCGTATTGCTGAGTCTTGTGCCTGTTGCGGAATATAATTATCTGCCTGATACGATTACGGCTTGTCTGGCAGGCGGTATTCTGTGCGGTCTGGGCTGCGGCATGACGCTGATGAGCAAGGGCAGCGGCGGCGGTGAGGGCATTTTAGGACTGCTGCTAATGCACCGGTATCATAATATGAGTGTAGGCAAAGTCTTCAATATTATTAATATCTTTGTCTTTGGAAGCTGTATTCTATTATATGATGTTGCTGCAGCAGTCTACTCTATCTTCTTTGCCGTAATTACTTCCGTTGTTCTGGATAAGGCATATTTGCCCAATATTACGGTAACGATGATTGTAATTACTAAAATAGATTTGGTAGAAGAGGTTATTTTTGCTGCTGTGCATCGCGGTGTAACTAAAATTAAGGGCATAGGTGCCTATAGCGGTGAGGATACCAATGTGCTTTTGACAGTTGTTTCTAAGGTTGAATCGATGAAATTACGTCATTTGTTGGAAGAATGTGATCCGAATATCTTTATTATTGAATACGAAAATGTATCGGTGATAGGAAATTTCGAAAAAAGATTATAGAAATTTTTGCTGAAAAATGACGTTTTGCAAGCTGTTTTTAAGGATTTTTCGTAGATTTTTATAGAAATTTTGAAGTTTTTTCAGGTGCTTCAAAGCGTGTATACATGATACTTTATTTGTCCACTATGCCAAGTGTTTCACTAAAAAATCTTAAAAAAGTTGTAAAAAAGGTGTTGACATTACCTTGCCCACGTGGTATTATATACAAGTCGCCGGGATACAGCGACAAACACAGACAACAAAGTTGCGAACAAACGCAACAGAGTGAACCTTGAAAACTGAACATTGAACCTAGAAAAAAGCGAATGTGCGGGTCGAGCGCGAAAGCGCAAGACCAAGTCAAATAACTTCTTTTTTAAATAATAAGAGCTAGATTAGTTCTTCAATAAACTTTATTGGAGAGTTTGATCCTGGCTCAGGACGAACGCTGGCGGCATGCCTAACACATGCAAGTCGAACGGAGATTACTTCGGTAATCTTAGTGGCGAACGGGTGAGTAACGCGTGGGCAACCTGCCCTCTAGATGGGGACAACATCCCGAAAGGGGTGCTAATACCGAATGTGACAGCAATCTCGCATGAGGATGCTGTGAAAGATGGCCTCTATTTATAAGCTATCGCTAGAGGATGGGCCTGCGTCTGATTAGCTAGTTGGTGGGGTAACGGCCTACCAAGGCGATGATCAGTAGCCGGTCTGAGAGGATGAACGGCCACATTGGGACTGAGACACGGCCCAGACTCCTACGGGAGGCAGCAGTGGGGAATCTTCCGCAATGGGCGAAAGCCTGACGGAGCAATGCCGCGTGAGTGATGAAGGAATTCGTTCCGTAAAGCTCTTTTGTTTATGACGAATGTGCAGATTGTGAATAATGATTTGTAATGACGGTAGTAAACGAATAAGCCACGGCTAACTACGTGCCAGCAGCCGCGGTAATACGTAGGTGGCGAGCGTTGTCCGGAATTATTGGGCGTAAAGAGCATGTAGGCGGTTTTTTAAGTCTGGAGTGAAAATGCGGGGCTCAACCCCGTATGGCTCTGGATACTGGAAGACTTGAGTGCAGGAGAGGAAAGGGGAATTCCCAGTGTAGCGGTGAAATGCGTAGATATTGGGAGGAACACCAGTGGCGAAGGCGCCTTTCTGGACTGTGTCTGACGCTGAGATGCGAAAGCCAGGGTAGCGAACGGGATTAGATACCCCGGTAGTCCTGGCCGTAAACGATGGGTACTAGGTGTAGGAGGTATCGACCCCTTCTGTGCCGGAGTTAACGCAATAAGTACCCCGCCTGGGGAGTACGACCGCAAGGTTGAAACTCAAAGGAATTGACGGGGGCCCGCAC
>OLGE01000387.1_pt1 | contig 54196 bp, 43 predicted proteins | sample 1605151 | NCBI WGS metagenome assembly OLGE01 (sample SAMEA3888912, study PRJEB22519) | human gut metagenome | biome: human gut; feature: human-associated habitat; material: faeces | place: Denmark | collected 2010
CAGCAGGGCGGCAAAGCCGGGACGGTTGAAATTCGTGCCCGAATAACCGTCGTCAGCCGCTGTCAAGTAAGGACTAAAGAATTTTGAGATTTGTTTACAATTCAGAGGGTCAAGAAGCTGCATCCACCGTTTCAAGGCAGGTAAGCAGCGCCTCCAGTTCGTCACGCAGGGCAAGCTCAATTTCAATGCCGCCGTCCTTGTAAACCGTCACTCGCTTTACCACATCGTTTGCAATCTCAGCGGTGAGTGTTTCAAGCTCGGTGTATTCCTTGTATTTTTCAATAAAGGCTCCGCCTTGCTCGGATGTGGTCTGCGAGGACTTTTCAAGTCGCTCCATCTTTTCGGTAAGCTCCTGCATCTGTGCCTGGTTGCTTGCCTTTTGTGATAAGTAGGTCTCTTTGTCGATTGTGCCGTCAATCAGCTTTTCATATAAATCCTGGAGAGATTTTTCAAACTGATTTCTTCGGCTCTGTAATACCGCAAGCTCACGACGGGCTTGCTTTTTTTCTGCCTGTATGCGTTCTTTCTGCAATAACAGAAGGTGTTCCAGGCTGACCGCATAGGCGGCATAGGTGCGAATTAAGGTCACAACCATTTCGTGAATATCCGCTTGCAGAATACCCTCGGAAGTACAATCAAAACCTGCTTTCAGATGGGATGTACGGCAATGGTATTTTGCATTTTTCGTGTTGGACAGCGACATCGCAAAGCCACACGTTCCGCATATCACTTTGCGGCGAAGCGGATTCCTTTGGGATGTACTCGGAACAAATTCCTTGTACTCCTTCATACGGCTTGCCACCTGTTCAAACAGTTCCTTTGAAACGATACCCTCGTGGGTCTCGTCAACCACAATCCAATCGGATTTGCTTTTCTTTACCGTATGCAAGTTGCCGACCATATCACGCTCACGCTTTCCATAGACGCATTTGCCGAGATAGCGTTCGTCACGAAGGATTTTGAAGATGTTGCCTTGTGTCCAGAAGTTTTCCTCGTGGATGCTTGGCCAACGGTCACGGGAACATCCCGCAGCTCGTTTGTACAGCATCGGCGTTGGAACGCCCTCACGATTGAGCATAGCCGCAATCTCCGTAGGCTTTACTCCCTCTGCGGTCAAGGCGAATATTTTCCGAACAATGTCTGCCGCTTCATCATCTATGATAAGGCGGTTTTTATCGTCGGGGTCTTTCACATACCCATAGGGAGCAAAAGGGCTGAGAAACAAGCCTTTCTCGGCTCGCATACGCTTGGCATTTTTGACTTTACCGGAAAGCTCCCGGCTATACAGGTCGTAAATCAGCGTTTTGAAGGAAGTATCCAGACTGTCGATGTCCTGCGGTCTGGAGCTGTCAAAACCGTCGTTGACGGCGATGAAGCGAACCCCAAGGAACGGAAACACACGGCTGATATAGTTGCCGACCACAAGGTAATCACGCCCAAAACGGGAAAGGTCTTTGACAACGATGCAATGGATTTGTCCCTGCTTGACCTGTTCCATCATTCGGAGAAAATCCGGTCTTTCAAAGTTCTTACCACTCCAACCGTCGTCACAAAACTCGGAGATTTCCCAACCACTGAACTCCGGTCGGCTGCTGATGAAGTTCTGCAGCAGACCTCGCTGATTGGATATACTTTCGGATTCGGCTTTGCCGGTATCCTTTAAGTCGCCGTCCTCGCTGGACAGGCGGAGATACATCGCCACTCTCATACAGCAGCCCTCCCTTCGATAAATTTCAACAGTGCCATATATTCATCCCGATAACGCAGGCGAATATCAATGTTTTTGTCTGCATCCACATAGATGCGTTCCACAAGTGCCGACGCCATTTCTTTTGTAAGCGTGTCCGTTCCCATAAAGGAACGGAACTCTGTAAGAAAACGGTTCTCAGCAGTATAGACCTTGCTTTCGTGCTGTTCCTGCTCTAAAGCGGCGATAAGCTGTTCGGCTTTCTCTGCTTCGGCCTTGTACCTCGTTTTGAGGGTCACATATTCCTGCTCGGTCATAAGCTGTTCCACATAGTTCTGATACAGGCTGTCATACAGAGATTGGCTGCGCTTCAGAGTGCGCCTTGCCGCTTCCAACTTGGATGCAGCATCGGAACGCTGACGGCGGTATTCCGGTTCTGCGTTCAACCGCTTGATGACTTCCTCTAAATCGGCGGCAATCTGTATCTGCGACTGAATTGCCGTAAACAGCACCTCGGTCAGTCCATCCTCTCGGACGCTCACATAGGAGCAACGAGCCGGGTCATCTGCATGACCGGGACAGATAAAGGTATACCACAGCTTTTTGCCGTGGCTCACGTTCTTGTAGCGAACCAGCGGTCTTTGGCAGTTCGGACACCATACAAGCCCTTGCAGGATGTTCTCGGTATGCTCCAAATGAGAGAATTTACCGAGGCGTTCGTGGTACTCGCTCTTTCGGTGATTGGCGATTTGCCGTACCTTCTCGAAGGTTTCCTCATCAATAATCGGTTCGTGGGTATAACGGACAATAATCCAGTTTTCTTTATCCACATAGGTCTGCCGCTTTCCCTCATAGAAGGACTGCTTTTTACGCCCTTGAACCATATGACCTATGTAAACAGGGTGTGCCAGTATGCTCTTTATGATTTGTGTATGCCATAGCACACCCTTGTATTTCTCCGTTTTGACTTCGCCTGTCTCATAGAGATAAGCGGAGGGAGAAAGAATACCGGCATCGTTGAGCCTGCGTCCAATCTGCACCACGCTGATACCCTCGGAACGCCATTTGAAAATCTGACGTACGGTAGGAGCTGTTTCCTCGTTGATAACAAGGTGGTGCTTGTCGTCGGGGTCTTTACTGTACCCATACGGTGCCCACGCTCCGATGAACTCGCCACGCTGTTGCTTGACGTGAAGTGCAGATGCGGATTTCTTGGATATATCCTTGCTGTAAACCTCGTTGATGAGATTTTTCAGAGGCACGATATAGCCGTCCTGGGTTCTCTCTGCGGTCAGCGTATCAAAGTTATCGTTGACGGCGATGAAGCGAACGCCGAGGAATGGGAAGATACGCTCCAGATAGTTGCCGGTCTCCTTGTAATTGCGCCCGAAACGAGACAGGTCTTTGACTACGATGCAGTTCACACGACCTTTTCTGACTTCCCCCATCATTTTTTCAAACTGAGGACGGTCGAAGTCCGTGCCGGTTCGCCCGTTGTCACAAAACAGGGCGACAAGCTCCATATCGGTCTTGTTCTCAATGAAAGAAGTCAACAGAGCCTTTTGTCCTTCAATGGTATCTGCACCGGGCTTGCCGCTGTCCTCTACGGATAAGCGAACGTAAGCGGCTGTCTTGTATATTTTCCTCGCAGGAACAGAGCTTTCCACTTCCTGCACAAGAGGATTTGTCTTTCGTTTTGTTCTTGCCATTTATACTACCTCCCGCAATCTGGCACTCCGAAGAATGTCAAGCTGCCAAGCAAATTCATCCTGCCAGCGATAGATGATTTCCACCACATCGTTGGAATGAATCAGTATTTTGTCTATCAGTGCAACCACAACGGCACGGTCGAGGGTCGTAAGCCCCTGCCGTTTGATGAACTCATTCATCCAGGCATTTTCCGTTCCGTGGTTGTATATATCTTCAAGCTGTTCTCTGAGAGCGTCCATCTGCTTTTCCGCTTCATCGGCACGAGCTGAAAAGCTGGCTTTCAGCCGGGTGTATTCCTCACGGTCGATGATGCCGTCCGCAAGATTTTCATACAGGGACATCAGCAGCTTTTGGAGCTTCTCATATTCCTCATGTTTCTTATCTAGCTGTCGCTGCACCTTTTGAGCCTGTGCGGTTCTAAGCGGTGCTGTATCGGTAATGGCAAACAATTCGCTCATATCCACGACCTCGCTGATATGCTGCTTCAAACTGTCCAACACAATTTCCTCCAGAGCGTTATCTCTGATACGGTGGGGCGAACAGCTTTTGTCCTGCTTGTGGGCAGAACAGATGTAATACACATATTTCTTATCGCCTGCTGGAACGGTCTTGCGAACCATACTGGCTCCGCAATCGCCACAGAAAATCATTCCGCTGAACAGCCCCACCGCTTTACCACCGGGACTGCGGCGAGTATCGCATTTGAGCACCTTTTGAGCGCTGTCAAAATCAATCTTTGAGATAATCGCTTCGTGGCTGTCCTCAATGACAGACCATTCGCTTTCATCCTTGGTAACACGCTTGTGCACCTTATAGCTCGGTGTGGTCTCCTTGCCCTGGATAAGAACTCCGGTATAGATAGGGTTCTTCAGAACACGAATGACCGTGCCTGCCGACCACAATGCTTTAGAGTTGGTCTTAAAGGAGGTGGTGAACTTCATTCCAAGGGAGCGTTTATACTCCATCGGAGAGAGGACGCCGAGCTTGTTCAGAGCGTCAGCAATATCCTGTGGGCTGACACCCTCTAACTTCCACTTGAAAATGTCACGGACAATATCGGCGGCATACTGGTCAACCACCAATTTGTTTTTGTTCTGCTCGTCTTTCAGATAACCGAAAGCAGCGAAGGAGCCAAGGAACTGTCCGTTCTTACGCTTGATTTCAAGCTGAGAGCGAATCTTTACAGAAATATCCCGGCAATAGGCTTCGTTTATTAGGTTCTTGAACGGAATGATAATGTCGTCGGAGGCTTTTTTGTCTCCGAGACTGTCGTAATTGTCGTTGACGGCAATGAAACGAACGCCGAGGAACGGGAATATCTTTTCGATATATTCACCGGCATCCAGATAGTTTCGTCCAAAACGGGAGAGGTCTTTTACGATGATGCAGTTCGTTCGTCCTGCTTTCACGTCCTCAATCATCTTTTGGAAACTCGGTCTTTCAAAGGTCGAACCCGAAAAACCGTCGTCAACTCTTACCGCATACTCCCGAAATTCGGGTCTCTGCGATATGTAATCACGGAGCAGCTCACGCTGCCCGGTGATGCTGTTGGATTCCTCCTTATCGCCATCGTCACGGGACAGACGGAGATAAAGGGTGGCGTTCCAAATCTTATTCTGCGTATTCTGCATAATAGCACACTCCTTTTCTCTGTAATGAGCAAAACTACCGAGACGGAGCGTCGCTTTAGTCCTGCTTCTATTTTACGGTTTCTGTCCCATTCTGTCGAGGATGTCAGCACTTGGAGCGGATGTACCCTGCAAGGCGTTCTTCCAACGATACCTCTGTGTCGGAGAAACCAACCTTTACTACATACTTTCCGTGCTTGTAGCAGTAGGGATTTCCAATCTGGCGGATAAAATCAATGGCACGTTCCCGTTTGGGAAGTGCCGTGTTGACCTTCACATCCCGGATGTCCACCAGCGCATCTCGGTCAACTGTGTTAAGGTCGATGTTTTTCATATTTATCATGGATGCAGATTGCATAACAGCCCTCCTTTACGGTCTCGTTCATAACTATGCTGAAATTCAAGCCAAAATGCGTGTAATATCGGGCTGCTCCAAACCGAGACTGATGCTTACCGCTTTGTTGATGTCCTGCATCTGAGCTTCCGGTACTTTGCCCAGGTATTTCATTACACGCACCTTGTCGATGGTGATAAGTTGTTCCGCAAGAACCACCGAAGGGCTGCTGAGGTTTTCAATTCCCTCAATGAGAGAATGGGTCGGCTGCTTGGATTTCTTCCAGTAACGGGAAGATACGGGAGCTACGATAAGGGTCGGCGCATAGTGGTTGCCCACATCATTTTGAAGCAGTAACACCGGACGGCAGCCGCCTTGTTCGGAGCCGGTATTTGTGCCGAGGTCAACAAGGTATATATCACCACGGCGATAATTCCAGTTATCTTTCATAGGCTAAGTTCCTTTCTACATTCCTATTGGATATGTAAAAGCGACCGCAATCGGATTGCAGTCGCCACGGAGGATATATCAGAATTTCATAGGCAGAGCGTTTTTACCGGCGTTCTCGTTGTAGAGGCTGAGCAATGGGAACAGGTACTTTTTGTAGCCCGTCAGATTTACGCCAACAGCTCGTCCATCTCTGTAGATTTTCAAGGGGTCAGTAGCTCGGAGCTGAGTTACGAGCCTTTGGGGGCAATACTCGTCGTGGTAGCGGTCAACGAAGTAAGTGATAGCAATGATATTTTCCGTTCGGAAGGAATCGGGGTTGCCGTTCCATGCTGCTTTCAAAATCTTCATTGCCTCCATATACCGTTCCTCTCCGATACGCTTGTAGGCATTGAACGCAGTTTTGATACAACCGATGCGGTCAAGTCCACGGTTGTGGTCGAAATCGAGCGCAAGTCCGGCGGAAAGATTTGCCATATAGAAAGCGGTTGCTTCGGAGTCCTTACCGAAAATCTTTGCTCTCATACGAGCACCGGCAGTCAGCGGAGCAGAGACGCCATTCTGCTGTGCAAAGAGCAGAGCTTCTTCCTGTTCGTCCATGCCGTAGTACACCTTGCACTTGATGGGAACGTCCTTATTGCCGGAGACGAGAATACGAGCACCGATGGTATGCTGTCCGTCAAAGACATAATATTTGCCGTCACGGTAGCTGACCTTGGGTTCGTTGGCGATACGTTCGTCAAACTTACCGGCGATTTCCTTGGCACGAGGAGAAACAAGTTCTCTCTGATAAGTTTCCCTGGGGCTGATGAGCTGAGAGGCGGGGATAAAGATGGTTTTGTAGTTGTACTTATTTGTCTTAGTTGTCATAATGGAATCTCTCCTTTAAGTATTCGATTAAGATAGGCAAGCCCGTTCTGTGCGAGCTTATTGACTTTGGGATTATGCTTTTTTGCTAAGAAGTAATCCTTGTTGTGGCTGAGGCATACAGACCAACGGAAGAAAAAGGTGTCCAGAGCATCCTCTAATTCATAGAGCATACTTTCCGGTGTTCCTCGGCAGCCTTCACTCGGCAGTTCTGCCGCAATTTCCTCTAATGTCAGCAGATGCCTTTCGGGAAGCAGCCTTTTCCTTTCTTCCGGTGGTTTTCGTAATTCTTCAACCAATGCCGGTCGTTCTTCCGGGGTGGCTTTTGTAATAGCGTCCACATCATCTTGTGTGGGTTTGATTTTCCCTGCGAAAATTTCCGAGCGAATACCTGGGTCAATCTCATCAGCAATATCTACCGCTTTTGAAAATGCTCCTGCACGGAGAACGGAGTTCTTGCTTATGCCGTATTCGTTGGCAATTCTATCGCAGGTCTTTTCCGGTGAAATCAAGTTCCCAACTTGGGAACTTGATTTCACTTCGCTGCTTTTCCTGTCCCCACCATGTGAAGCCTTCTCGGATTCATACTGCTTACCAATCAAATATTTCTTTTGCTGAAAGGTAAGGTTTCGTCGTCCGAGTTGATTTTTGCAAATCCATGCAAGAGCTTCATGGCGGTCGTAGAATTTACGCTCACAGGTCGTAAATTCAATGTGCGGATGTTTCTGTGCGATACGGAAACGGTTGTGTCCGTCGATGATTACATCGCCCCATACGATGATGGGGCTGATGATAACGCCGTCAGCTAAAATGTTTTCTTCAAGCTGAATGAACTCATCTTCGGTAAGTGGTGGTATCCGGCTTTCAAAATCCGGGTCTATTCTTAATTCCATAGTGTCCTCCTTACACGCTATGTACAGAAGCGAACCGCCGAAGCTGTTCGCTTCCTTGAATACATCAATTACCGAATTTATCTCATCCCCCGGTAATGGGACTCATCAGACGGCAGCTTGCGAGGCTGCTCCATAGGAATTGAACCTCCCCGCCTTCTTTGTGGCCGGGCTGCGAATTACAGAAGTATCGTTAGCCCTGTGTCCATCGTCGCCGGTTTGGTAGCAAACCAAATCTCGCAGGTTATGGTGATTTATCGCTCGCCTCTAACGAGGGTCGTGGCGCTCACCCTGCCGTAGCTCGTGAAACACAGGAACGTATCTGATGAGTGACTATTCAGTTGTCAAGGAACCGTTGCAAGAACGGGTTTAAGTAACATCGTTCGTTGCGGTGAAGGACTCAGAAAACTGTTCCTTCACCTATCGCCGTTTTGGGGGCGTTTTTACCCCCTGTTTTTACTCATTGGGAAAAAATTTTTTGATTTTTTTATTTGCAGCAAGAATCGACTTGGAAATTCTCTGCTGGTCAACCCCTTCGATGTAGGCAATCTCACTCTCAGTCTTTCCCTCAACGCTATATAGCCAGAGCCTACGAAACTGTTTATCCGTGAGCTTGTCCTTGAGCTTAACAACCATATCCGAGGTCATACGGCGTTGCTCTGCTCGTTGAAGCTGATGTTCTATAACTGCATCGACCGCAGGAACAGCAACGGCTGCTTCGGACAAATCATCCATAGACAGCGAATGATTTGCTTCTCTGTGGTCGAGGTTTTCTTCCTCGTGGAAGTTCTCGTCAGACCAAGCCTTGAACGCAAGAAAAGCATCCTCACTCGGAAAGTCCTCACGGGTAACACGGACAGTCTTTCCATCGGCGGTCGGGTACACAATGGCATCCGGGTCTTTCTTGTTAAGGGCATAAATGCTTATTCTGTTAAATCTGCTGGACATATTGGTTCCTCCGTTTTTTGAATTTTTGATTTTGGTTGGAAGTCAAAAATCCAAGCGGAGGTCCACGACAGCGGTGTACTGTACGGCGATAACGGGGATAAAACATAAAAAACCTTTCCGCTGGCAGAAGCAGCAGAAAGGTAAAAAAAGAGCCGCATGATTGATGGTCACAATTCCCGTGCCGATAAAACAGAAATACAGGGGTACTTCTGTCTCATGCGGCTCTTGGGATGACTACACCAATCAGGCGGCTCCACAGCTCAGCTATGATTTATTCAATTTTTGATTCTATTATTTGGACAAGTGATGACGAAGCCTTCTCATACTGAGAACATTGAAAACGGTTATTCTTCCGCATTTCTTACATTTAGCTTCCACATGACCTCTTGTATCCTCATACACGGTGATTGCGTTATGAAGGCAATATGGGCATTTTATGGTTCTTTCTTTTTGAGATGCGATTGCCATTCGTGCCCGGACGATTTTTTGCTGCATCTCTTGCGATGGTTCCTGGATTCGGATATTCTTTTTCATGCCCACACCTCCCAAGGCTCCTTGTATTCCGAGTAGGGCAGGTCTACTAAATATCCCAAGTGGCGCAGACGGATTAAAAGGGCGGCTTTGGATACCCCGAATGATTCGCACATCATGTTTACAATTATCTTGTCTCTTTGCAGAAGCCACCCCTCAAAATTCAGAATTGGATTCATAGAGGCAAAACGCCACATGGCAAGTTCAACTTCCTCTTGCGGCATCAGAATAGCAGCTCCGAGAACATTTGCTTGCCACTCATTCCAATCCTCGTTTGATTTCAAGTCTCTCAACGAATATGTACGGCGTTCCGCATAGAGCTTTCTGCAAGCGGCTTTCGTATCCTCAGATTCAAGATGAAATAAAAGCTGGTGCGCACATTCATGGGCTAAGGTAAATCTACGCTTACCACACAGCTTTCTTACATTGCCCGGTGCTATGAAACTGCTGTCCAGCAGAACTTGATTCCTTTTCAATGGGATTGTTCGGGATACGCCGTTTTCCTCTATGGTGTACTCGGTATCTTCATACGCAGTCAGTCCGCACAGGCTTCCATCCGCAGATAACTTTTCAAAAGAGATTTTCAAGTGGAGATATTCGCTGGCGAACTGGTCAATCGGGGTTCCCTGCGGCATTGACCTTGCTTCGCTCGCTTTTTCGCCAAAGAAAAACAGATTTAAGTCTTTGATAACCGCTGCGGCAATTTCTTCGATTTTTGCGTGGGATAAAATCATCGGCAAGCCTCCTTTGCTTCTACAAACCATTTATCACCTTCATGAAACAAGTAGGACTCCTTTCCTCTAATCATGACGGTATAACGAATGCCACCACCGCCGACCTTCTTTGAAGCAGCACGGCATTTATACAACACCTGGTCAATCTGAAATATCAGACCGCCCTCCCATCGAATAAACCGAGGATGAAGGCTTCCTTCCTCGTCGATGTCAACATTTACTGAAACATAGGCCTTTCGGCATCGTGTACTAAGCATAAATAACCTCCGTTCATAAAAAAGTTAAAAATTCTTACGAACAACTTTTCGTGTTAGCATTGACACACGAAGTTGCGTGTGATATGATAATCATACGAACACTGTTGCGTGTTTGCGACTATATTTTAACACGCACACTCTTTCGTGTCAATGAGTTTGAGTGAAAAAGTGTTCGTGTTCATAAAAAATTTTAGAAAGAGGTGCCTTATGATTTTCAAAGAACGACTTAAAGAAAAAAGAGGCGAAGCAAATCTTACGCAGGCTAAGCTGGCGAAAATAGCTGGTGTTTCAACCCGTACCATCCAAAACTACGAACTCGGTTCACGCAAACCTTATCAAATTGAAGTTGTTCAGAAGATTGCCGATGCACTCAATACAACAACTGAATACCTTTTGGGCAGTAGTGGGATTATAGTTGCGGAAGCTCACGAAAAAGGCGGAGCTAAAGCTGCCAGAGACATTGACGAACTTGTAAGCGAAGTAACGGGTATGTTTGCCGGTGGCTCTTTGAGCGAAGAAGCTCTGGAGGGTGCAATGAAAGCACTCAACGATGCTTATTGGATCGCCAAAGAGAAAAACAAGAAATACACACCTAAAAAGTACCGCAAAGAGACCGACACTGAATAATTCCATATTTAGGACAATAGGTTTGATAAACTATTCCACGATTGGAGGTGGGATTATGACCGCTGAATACCTATCCCAGGTTGGCAGCTCACTTGTAAAACGCTGTGGGACACGAGACCCTTTCAAGATTGCTAAAGAGCTGGGTATTGAAGTCTTGCTTTGTGAGAACCTCGGACCGCTAAAAGGAATGTACAGGGTAGTCAAACGAAACCGTTTTATTTTCATCAACCAGGATTTGAGCGAGCAGATGCAGAGAATTGTCTGCGCCCACGAACTTGGGCACGACCAACTGCACCGTTCTCTTGCAACAGACAACGTTATCCGAGAATTTATGCTTTATGATATGAGGTCAACACCGGAATATGAGGCTAACATAGTTGCATCCGAAATCCTGCTTGATACAGATGATATATTGGAGTACATATACCACTACGATTACACATCCGAGCAGATTGCAAAGATTATGGAAACGGATATTAACCTTGTTGCATTGAAGATTGCACATCTGGCGGAGACGGGCTATAACCTTCGCAGAATTGAGCATCGAAGTGACTTTTTGAGATAAAGCACACCATTGGTGGTGATAATGATTGCGCCCGCAAAATATCAACGAGCATTAAAGCACACATCGGCAAGTAACAACCGATGTGTGCTTTTTTCGTGCAATCCACCCGGTAAATTCCTGTCGGACACACTTAATAACAATTTTCAGCAGTCATTCGCATAGAATTGCGAGACTGTATTGAATTTCTTGATGTTTTGTGGTATAATAGATGTTAAGATGTCGAATTGTGCCTTTATGTTCGACGCTATAAACCCGATGATTATATTGGCAGTGGAAAAGGAGAATAGATATGGCGTTATCTTATAACCGTATGTGGAAATTACTTGTTGACAAAAAAATGAGCAAAGCGGATTTGAGAAAAGCGGCAGAGATTGCTCCTAACACCATGACAAAACTCAGACGAGATGAAGCGGTAAATCTGGCTATCCTCGGACGTATCTGCGATGTGCTCGATTGTGATTTTGGGGATATTATGGAGTATATTAAAGAACCTGCCGAAAATTCGGTGCTACCTACTTCACGGGAATAAGTCCGTTTTATAGTACCGCTTGTTTGGTAAAATGATACTGGCACAGCAGAGCTTTGTGTCGGACGGGAGAGAAAATATGAAAGCTATATCAATCAAGAATCCCTACGCAACTCAAATCTTGCGTGGGACGAAAACCATCGAATACAGGTCGTGGGACACAAAGCATCGTGGAGAGCTTTTGGTTTGCAGTAGTGCAAATCCGAAGGTTCCCGGTATGCTCTCCGGTTATGCACTTTGTGTTGTCAATCTTGTCGATACTACATACAATGCCATGGAGGACATCTACGAGTGGCACTTGGAGGATGTAAGAAAGATTAAGGCGTTTCCTGTAAAGGGCAAGCTGAACTTCTTTGACATTGATGATTCACTTATCCACTACCCCAGTGAGCAAAAAGAAGAACCTGCTGTCGAACCCGAAGCCCCGGCAGCTCAGCAAGCCCCGGTTCAGACCGCCATTCCTCAAATTCCGGGTATGCCGAAGCTGATTGATAACATCAATATCCGTATGCGTGACGATTTAGAGGAAACTCTTACAAAGAAAAGCAAGCTGAGAATTGCTGCAGCCTGCTTCTCTATCTATGCCTATGAGGAACTGAAAAAGAGCCTTTCGGATATTGAGGACCTTCAGTTCATTTTCACTTCTCCCACCTTCACAACTGATAAAGCCGAAAAATCCAAGCGTGAGTTCTATATTCCTCGTATGACTCGTGAGCAAAATCTATACGGAACAGAATTTGAAATCCGACTCCGTAACGAGCTGACCCAAAGAGCGATTGCGAAGGAATGTGCAGATTGGATTAATCATAAAGCTACATTCAAGTCTAATACAACAAACCAGGTTGTGCCGGGCTTCTTGAATGTTCTTTCCGATACCGACCAATATACATATATGCCGTTCAATGAGTTCACGACCGTTGACCTTGGTTGTGAGCGTGGCAACTACGCATACAACTTCACACAGAGGCTTTCTTTCCCGATGAGCAAGAGCTACATCGACCTTTTTGAACAGCTCTGGAACGACAAGAAAAACTTCCAGGACGTAACTGACCAAGTGATTGAGAATATCACGGCGGTCTATAACGAGAACTCACCGGAGTTCATTTACTTCATCACGCTCTACAACATCTTCAGCGAGTTCCTCGACGATGTATCTGAGGACACCCTTCCTAACGAAGCGACCGGCTTCAAGGACAGCAAGGTTTGGAGTATGCTGTTTAACTTCCAGCGTGATGCAGTCCTCGCCATTATCAATAAACTTGAAAAATACAACGGCTGTATTCTGGCTGACTCTGTTGGTCTCGGTAAGACCTTCACTGCTTTGGCAGTAATCAAGTATTACGAGTCCAGAAACAAAAGTGTTCTCGTGCTTTGCCCAAAGAAGCTGGCAAACAACTGGAATACATACCGAGATAACTATATTAACAATCCGCTTGCAGAGGACCGTCTGAACTACAAGGTTCTTTATCATACCGACCTTGGGCGTACACACGGTATGTCGAACGGAACAGACCTGTCACGCCTGCGTTGGGATACATACGACCTCGTTGTTATAGACGAGTCTCACAACTTCAGAAATGGTGGTAAGCTCGACAGAGACGACGACGGCAAGGATAATCGTTATGTTACCTTGCTCAAAGAAGTCATCCGCAAGGGTGTTCGCACAAAAGTCCTGATGCTCTCTGCTACCCCGGTTAATACCCGCTTCAACGATTTGAAGAATCAGCTCCAGCTTGCTTATGAGGGCGATTCCTCGCAGCTCGACAGCAAGCTGAAAACCACACACACCATTGATGAGATTTTCAGAAACGCACAGAAGGCGTTTAATACTTGGAGCAAATGGGAACCCTGCGACAGAACAACGGATAATCTACTCCGTATGCTTGATTTTGATTTCTTTGAAGTTCTCGATAGTGTAACGATTGCACGTTCCAGAAAGCATATTGAGAAGTATTACGATACTTCCTCTATCGGTAAGTTTCCCGAAAGGCTACCGCCCAAGTCTCATAGACCCTCTTTGACAGACTTGAAGGATGCTATCAGCTATAATGAGATTTTTGAACAGCTCACAAAGCTGAACTTGGATATTTACCGTCCCTCTCACTACATTCTTCCAAGCCGTATGGAAAAGTATGCGGAACTGTACGGCGACAATAAGGTAAACATTGGCTTCACCCAGGCAAGCCGTGAGCTTGGTATTCGTCGCCTTATGGCTATCAACCTTATGAAGCGTATGGAAAGCTCCGTCTATTCCTTTAATCTTACACTCCGCAGGATTAAAGAGCTGATTGACACAACGATTGAGTCTATCGACGATTATGAAAATAGCGTTGGTGCAAAAATCAATCTGACCGATATTTCGGATGTGGACGAATACGACCTTGACGACCAGAACAGTGATGAGTTCAGCACACTCGGCAAAAAGGTACAGATTGACCTTGCCGATATGGACAGACTTTCCTGGCGTGGCGAACTTGCCAAGGACCAAGAGATTTTGGAACTGCTCACGATGATGGTCGATGATATTACACCGGAGCACGACAGCAAGCTGCAGGAGCTTCTTGCTGACCTTACCAACAAAATCAATCATCCTATCAACGAGGGCAACAAGAAGGTAATAATCTTCACCGCTTTCGCTGACACAGCGATGTATCTCTACGATAATGTCGCTCCGTTTATGCTCAAAAAGTTCGGCTTGAATACTGCTGTTGTCACCGGTTCCGTTGAGGGGCGAACAACTGCAAAACTGAAAAAAGCCGATATGAATACGGTTTTGACCTGTTTCTCTCCTCGTTCCAAGGACAGAGATATATTTAAGGATTTCCCGAAGGAAGATATTGACGTGCTGATTGCAACCGACTGTATTTCCGAAGGTCAGAACCTGCAGGACTGCGATTACCTTATCAACTACGACATCCATTGGAACCCTGTTCGTATTATCCAGCGTTTTGGTCGTGTTGACCGTATCGGAAGCAAGAATAAGGTAATTCAGCTTGTAAATTTCTGGCCCGATATTACTCTTGACGAGTATATCAATCTGAAATCAAAAGTTGAGACGAGAATGAAGATTGTCGATATGACCGCCACCGGCGACGACAACATCCTCTCCGACGAAGAAAAGCATGACCTTGAATACCGCAAAGCACAGCTTCAGCGTTTGCAGGAAGAAGTCGTGGATATTGAGGAAATGTCCTCCGGTATTTCTATTATGGACTTGGGTCTTAACGAGTTCCGTTTAGATCTGCTTGATTACATCAAGCAGCACCCGGAATTGGAACATACCCCAATGGGACTTCACGCTGTTGCACCAGCATCGGAAGACTGTCCTCCCGGTGTTATCTATGTGTTGAAGAACCGAACACAAAGCATTAATATCGACAACAAGAACAGACTTCACCCATTCTACATGGTTTACATCAGCGAGGAGGGCGAAGTGGTCTGCGATTACCTGCAGCCTAAGAAGTTGCTCGATATTATGCGTTATGTGTGCCGTGGTAAGGACAAGCCCATTGAAGAACTTTATCACCGCTTCAATGAGGAAACGCAGGACGGTCGTGATATGAGTGAGATTTCCGAACTGCTGTCCGAAGCAATCAATTCCATTATTGACGTGAAGGAAGAAAACGACATCGACAGCCTGTTTAAGAGTGGCGGCACAAGTGCCTTGCTCTCTCAGGTATCCGGTCTTGATGACTTTGAGTTGATTTGTTTCTTGGTGGTGAAATAATGGGGGACAAGGATAAGAACGAGCGTGACATAGTAACACAGATGGTCGATGGTATTGCAATGAGACCCGAAGATGTCAAAGACCCTGCCGAAAAGAAACGCATTGAAGAACAAAGAAAAAGACTTGCCGGCAGAGCGATGGAATACTTGATGTTCCTCGACGATGACGACGAATAAAAGGAGGACAAACCATGCTCGGTTTTCCGCAGACAACCGAATTTAATAAAAGAATACCGAAGCAGAAGTTTTACGAGAAAATGGATGTTTCTCCTGCCCTCAAGCGTGTGTTTGTTGAGCAGATAAAGCTCATCCATTGGCGTAATAAGATTGCTCCGACAACGATTAACATTGCTCCCGGCGAAGCTGTCAACGAGATTGAAGTCATTGAAATCAAAGTAAATCAGCAATCGCTTGATGAAGCCGTTCTCCGACAGATAGACAAAGAAATTCCTTATCATATTCTGTTTGTCCTCTCCTGCGGAAATAAGGTACAGGCGTGGACCGGATATAAGGAAGCGACCGAGGGCGGCAATAAAGCCTTTAAGGTCAACAAATACTACCACACCAATTGGATGCTCCCGGACGAGCTGACACTTGACATCGAAGGTTTGAATATGGATGCCGTTTGGGAGAACTTCATCATTCAAGTCGGTGGCGTAGAAATCAAACAAGGAAAGTCCCTTGACGAGCAGATAGCGACCGACGAACTTAAAGCGAAGCTAAAAAAGGATATAGAAAAGCTCGAAAAGCAAGCTCGTAACGAGAAGCAGCCGAACAAGAAGTTTCAGCTTGCTTCACAGGTAAAGACTTTGAAGAAAAGGTTGACCGAATTAGGAATCTAACGAAAGGATGAAACAATTTTATGATTAAGACCCTGCTTCTAAAAAAGGTTGCATCCTATACTGACGATGACGGTCAGCTCATTGAACCAACAAAGGTTAATTTCCTCTTCGGCTTGAACGGAAGTGGCAAAACGACAATAAGCCGTTTTATTGCAGCTCCAACTGACGAAAAGTATAACTCCTGCCAAATAGCTTGGGACGGCTCTCCTATAAAATGTGATGTTTACAACAGAGATTTCGTGGAAGGTAATTTCAGCGAAAGTGTCCCTGGTATCTTTACATTAGGAGAAGGACCCATCGGCACGAAAGAGTTGATTAAACGACTCACGGATGAAATTGCAGAGCTTGAAAAAACAAGAAACAACAAAACGGAAGAAATCGAAGGAACAGACACCAGCATCGGTTATAAAAAGCAACTGCAGAATAACGAGGAAAGCTATGCAGTAAAGTTTTGGGAAATAAAACAAAAACTTGACCGTGAAAATAGTGCTCTATTAAAGGCTATTTCCGGTGTACTCGGAAGTAAAGAACGATTCAAAGAGCGAGTGCTATCTGAAAGTGCTCAAAACAAATCGGAGCTGATTGATAAAGCTATTTTAGCAACGCAATCCTTGGAGTTGTTTGGTGCGTCCGTAGATAGAGCAACCGCTATTACACAGCCGTCCTTTGCAGAGATGCTTGCTTTTGAAACAGACGAGATACTGTCAACTGTCATCGTGGGTAAGGATAATGTTGCTATCTCCGAACTCATACAGAAACTTGGAAATAGTGCGTGGTTCAGCCAAGGCAAGCAATATTTAGATGTTAGCGATGGAGTTTGTCCCTTCTGCCAACAACCGCTTCCAGATGATTTCAGTAAGCAGGTTGAGGAATATTTTGACGATACATACAAGAGAAATATGGGTAAGATTTCCTCTCTTGCATCAAGGTATGGCACAGCGGCGGAACGGTTGATAGCAACTATTCAAGCGCTTATTGACTCCAAGAATAATTTCCTCGACGTCAATGCGTTAGGAAAGGAATTGACCGCACTTAAAGCAACAATAGAAATCAACAGAAAGAAATTGACCGAGAAAGAAACTACTCCAAACAGTATTGTTACGTTGGAAACACTTCAGCAGCTTTCAAATAATGTTGAAGCCATAATCGGAGCAGCTAATCAGTCAATCCGAGAACACAACGCTCGAATTGATAACATAAAGGATGAAAAAGAAAAACTGACCTCTAAGGTGTGGAAGTATATCATCACTCAGTTAGCTGTTGATATTGCTGCGTATTCTACACGCAAGGATGAGCTCAAGGGCTATATCTCGGCAGCACAGACCGCCTTGGATAGTGCGAAGAAAACGATAACTTTCAAAACTGCGGAACTGAGAGCTGCCGAAGAAACGCTAACAAGCATTACTCCGACAGCCAATGGCATAAACGCTATGCTTGAAAGCTATGGGTTCAATAGCTTCAAATTAAAGGTCAATGATGAAAACAAGACCTATCAATTCATAAGAGCGAACGGTGAACCTGCATTTGAATCATTGAGTGAGGGAGAAAAGAACTTTGTTACGTTCCTTTATTTCATTCACACCTTGAAAGGCAATACAGACGAGTCCGGTCACGAATACGACAAGATTTTGGTAATCGACGACCCCGTATCCAGTTTGGATAACGATGTTCTGTTCCTTGTAAGCACCTTGATAAGAGACTTGTTTAAGGATATATATAATGGCGAAGGCTCTATAAAGCAGCTATTTGTCCTTTCTCATAATCTGTACTTTTTCAAAGAGGTCTCTTACAAAGTGGGATTAGCGAAGAACCAAACCGGTTATTGGATGATAACAAAGACTGGTAATACATCAAAAATCAGTTCGTACAAGGATAACCCGGTCAGTTCCACCTACGAAATGTTGTGGGACGAAGTTATTCAAGCTAACGAGAACCCATCGGAGTGCAACACCCTAACTCTTGCAAACGCAATGAGAAGAATTGTGGAGTATTATTTCAGATTTTTAGGCGGCAAGGATATTAGTCAGTTCCATCTTCAATTCCCTGATGGAGAACGACAGATTTTCAAGTCCCTCATTTCGTGGATGAACTCCGGTTCTCATTCTGCGTTTGATGATTTCTCGGCAACAACCGCAATATACAGTGCAGAAAACTACTTAAAGGTTTTCAGAGACTTGTTTATCAAGTCGAACCAAATAGATCATTACAATATGATGATGAAAATAAAAACGGAGGAAGAATCTGATGGATAAGTTAAAGATGCAAACGGCAAACAAAGCCGATGAAAATTTCAGAGCGTTGGCGGCTATGTTCCCCAATGCCGTAACCGAGACTATCGACGAGAACGGCGAGGTCGTTCGTGCGATTGATAAGGACGTGCTGATGCAGGAAATCTCCTGCAAGGTGGTTGAGGGCAAAGAGGAACGCTATCAGTTTACTTGGCCGGACAAGAAGAAATCCGTCCTGCTCGCAAACGCTCCTACTTCCAAAACCCTCCGTCCCTGCCGTGATGAAAGCGTGGACTTTGACACTACAGAGAACCTCTATATTGAGGGCGATAACCTTGAAGTGTTGAAGCTCCTGCAAGAAACCTATCTTGGTAAAATCAAGATGATTTACATTGACCCTCCGTACAACACCGGCAATGACTTTGTGTATGAGGATGATTTTGCACAGAGCACAAATGAGTACCTTACAAACAGCGGTCAGTTTGATGAGGCTGGAAATCGACTTGTCACTAATACAGAAAGCAATGGACGTTTTCATACAGATTGGCTTAACATGATTTATCCTCGTTTAAGATTGGCTAAAGACTTGCTTTCAGATGATGGAGTTATTTTCATCAGCATTGATGACAACGAGCAGGAAAACATGAAGAAATGTTGCGACGAAATCTTTGGAGAGATAAACTTTGTTGCTCAGCTTGTCTGGGAAAAAAAGAAAAAAGGTTCTTTTCTTTCCAATTCAATTACCAACATAAAGGAATATGTGTTTGTGTATTGCAAGTCAATCGCTGCCTTTGAAGGACTCATCGGAGAAATAAATTCTGCTGAGGAAACATATCCCTGCATTAACGCCTCAAACAAAAGGGAATTAAGAACTATTCCTGCTGGTATTGAAAGTAAATACAAAGAAAAGAACTATTTTCTTCCCAAGGGTTCTGAGATTAGCGATACAACGATGAGCATTGTTCTTCACTCAGATTTAGTCATTAAAAATGGGATTTTGGCGGAAGAATTGATTATTGAGGGTAACTGGCGTTACTCACAGCCTGCAATGAAAGAATATGCGGAGAAAAAGGAATTATATATAACTCGTGACTTGTATCTTAGACGAATCGTAAAAGATGCGAGATATAAAACCCTCAAGGACCTTTTGCCTCGTGTCGGAGATAACCCCGACAAAGCTTATAAAGATTCAATAGATATAAACAATCTATTTGAATCAGGATGGGGTTCAAATGAAGATGCTGATGAAGAACTTCGTTTACTGTTAGGCATACAAAAGATTATGGATTATCCTAAGCCAGTTAGACTGTTAGCAAAGCTCTTGTCGTCTTATCGCAATACAGCCGACTGCTATGTTTTGGACTTCTTCTCCGGTTCGGCTACGACTGCACATGCTGTAATGCTCTTGAATGCAGAAGATGGCAAGAAGCGAAAATTTATCATGGTACAGTTGCCAGAGAAAACAGATGAAAAGAAGGAAGCATTTAAGGCTGGTTACAAGACAATTTGTTCAATCGGCAAAGAACGCATCCGTCGTGCCGGGGCTAAAATGAAAGAGGATAGCCCGCTTACCACCACAGGTCTCGATGTCGGTTTCCGTGTTCTGAAATGCGACACCTCCAACATGAAGGAAGTGTTCTACACGCCCGATGAGGTTGAGCAGACCTTGTTCGATAACTATGCCAACAACATCAAAGAGGACAGAACGCCGGAAGATTTGCTGTTCCAGGTCATGCTTGACCTCGGTGTGCTCCTTTCCTCCAGGATTGAGGAGACCACCATCAACGGCTGCAAGGTGTTCAACGTGGCTGACGGTTTCCTGTACGCTTGCTTCGACAACAATATCTCCGATGATGTTGTGACCGCCATCGCCAAGAAGCAGCCTTATTATGCTGTGTTCCGTGACAGCGGTATGGCAAGCGACTCCGTGCTGACGAACTTTGACCAAATCTTCGCTTCTATCAGCCCCGCCACAGTAAGGAAGGTGCTGTAATGGGAAAACTTTCAAAAATAGAAGTGGGGACATTCCTTAACTTATTCAATCGTGGTGGATATGTTCTAAATTTCACTACTAACGAATTTGATGTGTTTACGATGGGTAGCATTGGTATTGCATTATGTAGTGAATATAATATGTCAAAAGGCAAATCTTTAGCAGCATATGTGAATCAAGCCTCCGATGAAGATGTGACAAAACTTTTGAGGGACTTGCTGGAGTACTATGAAGAAAACTATGAAAATGAGTATAAGCAAGACGCTGAGGAGGCTGATATATTTGGATATACCAAATATAATGCTGCCTATGCGGCCTTATACAAGAAATGCAGAACCTATATGGACCGAGTTTTGAACATCTCAACTCCGCTTGCATCAAATGCTGTTGCGCTCCAAGAAAAATTCACCAGCGAGTATCTTTCAAAGCAAATTGAGCTTATGCTCAGGATGCAGACGGAGAATCCAACGGATGCCATAGGAAAAGCCAAAGAACTCATAGAAAGCTGCTGTAAGACTATTTTAGAAAATAAAAAAATAGCATGGGACAAAAATTGGGATATGAGCAAATTGACCGGAGAAACGCTGAAACATCTTAATTTGACGCCCACGGCTATTTCTGACGCAGACCCGGTGTCAGAAAATATTAAGGCTGTCCTCGGTAATTTGAGAGGCATAACTACAAAACTGGCTGAAATCCGTAATCCGTATGGCAGTGGACATGGAAAAAGTGCTTCATTTACTGGCTTGGAAACGAGACACGCAAAATTGGCAGTTGGATGTAGCATTACTTTCGTCACCTTTTTATGGGATACATACGAAGGAGGATTATCAAAGTGAAATTTAACTTCAAGATACAGCAGTATCAGACCGAAGCCGTGGATGCTGTTGTTCGTGTATTCAACGGACAGCCGCACTACGATAAGGTTACATATATACGAGACCTGGGTAAGCCTCAAACTCATCAGCAGTTGCAGCTTACCGTTGACGATGATGAAGTCGATGTTATGAACGACACTGGCTACAAGAACGAAGCGATTGCATTGACCGACGCACAGCTCTTAGAGAATATCCGCACCATTCAGAGCGAAAATAATATCAAGGTCTCTGATAAGCTCATCGGAGATGTTGGACGCTGTTCTCTTGATATTGAAATGGAAACCGGTACAGGCAAAACCTACGTTTACATCAAGACGATGTTTGAACTGAATAAGCGCTACGGATGGAGCAAGTTTATTGTTGTCGTTCCGAGCATCGCTATCCGTGAGGGTGTAAACAAGACCTTCCAGATTACCGCAGACCACTTTATGGAGCAGTACGGCAAGAAGGCTCGTTTCTTCATTTACAACAGCTCCAACCTTAACGAGCTTGACAACTTCTCGTCCAGCTCCGGTATCAATGTAATGATTATCAATACGCAGGCTTTCGCAGCATCACTCAATGAGGACAAGAACATCGAAGGTCGAAAAGGTGATGCGGCAGCTCGTATTATCTACTCCAAGCGTGATGAGTTCGGCTCTCGCCGTCCTATCGACGTTATCAAGGCGAACAGACCTATCATCATTTTGGACGAGCCGCAGAAAATGGGCGGCGAGGTTACGCAGAAGGCTCTTAAAAACTTCAACCCTCTGTTCAGCTTGAACTATTCTGCGACTCACGCAAAGCAGCACAATCCTGTGTATGTTCTGGATGCTCTGGATGCGTTCAATAAGAAGCTTGTTAAGAAGATTGAGGTCAAGGGTTTTGAGGTCAAGAACCTTACCGGCACGAGCCAGTATCTCTATCTTGAAAATATCGTTCTATCTCCGAGCAAGCCGCCTATGGCAAAACTGGAAATCGAGGTTGCACAGCAAAGCGGTCACGCAAGAAAGCTATTCACCATTGCCGTTGGTGACGACCTCTACTACAAGTCCAATGAGATGGAGCAATACAAGAGCGGCTATGTTATCTCCGATATTGAGCCTGTTCGTGGCACAGTTACCTTTACTAACGGTCTTGTCATTCGCCAGGGCGAGGTTATCGGTGATGTTGTCGAGCAGGATATGAGACGTATCCAAATTAGAGAGACCATCCAATCTCACTTTGAGAAGGAAGAAAAGCTCTTTGAAATGGGCATCAAAACACTGTCTCTATTCTTCATTGATGAGGTTGCAAAGTACCGTCAGTATGACGAGGACGGCAACGAAATCCTCGGAGAATACGGTCGCATCTTTGAGGAAGAATACACCGCTATTCTCAATGAATATCTTACGATGTACGATACGCCTTATCAAAAGTATCTGCGTGGAATTGAAACGGCGGATACGCATAAGGGCTATTTCAGCATTGATAAAAAGACGGGACACAGCATTAACTCCACCCTCAAGCGTGGTGCCGAGTTCTCAGATGATATTTCCGCCTATGACCTTATCTTAAAGAATAAAGAGCGTCTGCTTTCCTTCGATGAGCCGACAAGATTTATTTTCTCTCACTCTGCTCTGCGTGAAGGTTGGGATAACCCGAACGTGTTCCAGATTTGTACGCTGAAGCACAGCGACAGCTCTACACAGAAACGACAGGAGGTCGGTCGCGGACTTCGCCTCTGCGTGAATCAAGCAGGTAACAGAATGGATACGGAAGTGCTCGGCGAGCGCATCCACGACATCAACAAGCTCACGGTTATCGCAAGTGAAAGCTACAAGGGCTTTGTCGCTGACCTGCAATCCGACATCAAGAAAGTTCTCTACGACCGTCCGACCGCCGCAACCAGCGAATACTTCAAGGGCAAGTTTGTCAAGGTGGACGGCAAGCCTGTTGCCATTGATGACAAGACTGCGAACGACATTGAGTTCTATCTGATTGCAAATCAGTACGTTGATATGGATAGAAAGGTCACGGACAAGTATCGCATGGACTTGGAAATGGGTACGCTCGCTCCTATGCCTGCGAACCTTGCGCCTATGGCAGAGGGTGTACATACGCTCGTCCAGGCTGTATTTGATGAGTCTGCTCTCGCTCGTATGGTTGATAATGGCAAACAGACCAAGATTGAGAGCAATGCGCTTAACAAGAACTTCTACAAAAAGGAGTTTCAGGAACTTTGGAAGCGCATCAATCACAAGTACGCTTATGCTGTTTCCTTTGACAGTGCCGAGTTGATTGAAAAGGCTATACGGCATATCGACAATGAGCTATTTGTTTCCGAGCTGACTTACACCGTCTCCAAGGGCGAACAGACGGATGAAATGGATGCTAACGCTCTGGAGCGTGGCGAAGCGTTCAAAGCTGCAAAGACACGCACAACGACTCTTAAACGCAGCGAGGTAAGCCAAATCAAGTATGACCTTGTTGGCAAAATTGCGGAAGGTACCGTTCTGACCCGAAAGACCGTCGTTGAAATCATCAAAGGGATTTCTCCGGTGAAGTTCGCTATGTATAAAGCCAACCCCGAAGAATTTATCACGAAAGTGATTCGCCTTATCAATGAAGAAAAAGCGACGATGATTGTTGAGCATATCACTTACGACCAAATTGAAGGCGAATATGACAGCACCATCTTCACGGCGGAAAAAACATCTACAAGCATTGACAAAGCGTTCAAGGCTTCTAAGCATATTCAAGATTATGTGTTTACTGACGGCTACGCTGAAAAGAGCGTTGAGAGACGGTTTGCAGAGGACTTGGATAATGCTGACGAGGTTTGTGTTTACGCTAAGCTGCCGAGAGGATTCCATATTCCTACCCCTGTTGGGAACTACTCTCCCGACTGGGCGATTGCCTTCAAAGAGGGAACGGTGAAGCATATTTTCTTTATTGCTGAGACGAAAGGCACAATGGAAAGTTTGAGCTTAAAGCCAATTGAAAAGGCGAAAATCTCCTGTGCAAGAAAGCTCTTTAATGAGATTTCTACGGAGAACGTAAAGTATCATGATGTTGACAGCTATCAGCACTTGCTTGACGTGATGAAGTCGCTTTGATGGGAGGAAGAATAATGAAATTCGGATTAAGAACACCTTCTCCGAAGCGCTCCTTTAGCGCAAGAACTAAAGGACGTGCAAAGCGAGCCGTAAAGAAGGCGCTGATACCTGGCTATGGTAAAAAAGGAACAGGTTGGATTAAAAACCCAAAGAAAGCTGCATACAATAAAGTTTATCACAAAACATCGTTTAGCTTGTGGGATTTATTCAAGTAAAGCAAAGAAAATGGAGGCATAGACGATGAAGCAAAGAACCTATATCGCAATCGACCTTAAATCGTTCTATGCCTCCGTTGAGTGCCGTGACCGTGGGTTAGACCCAATGGATACAAACCTCGTTGTGGCGGATGAAAGCCGAACGGACAAAACTATTTGCCTTGCTGTTACCCCGTCGCTTAAAAACTACGGAATTTCCGGACGTGGACGACTTTTTGAAGTGAAGCAACACGTCAAGGAGGCGAACGCAGGAAGGCAGCACGATGCACCGGGGCGACGGCTCGTAGGCTCATCGTATCTCTTTTCCGAACTGCGGACTAAGCCGGAGCTGGCCATAGATTTCATCATTGCACCTCCGAGAATGGCGTACTACATGGAATACAGCACCCGCATATATGAGGTCTATATGAAGTACATCGCACCGGAGGACATTGTGGTGTACTCTATCGACGAAGTATTTATGGATGTTACCGATTATCTGAACACCTATAAGCTCTCCGCCCACGACCTCGCAATGAAAATCATTCTGGATGTACTCAACACTACCGGTATTACTGCGACCGCAGGCATCGGGACAAATCTGTTCTTGTGCAAGGTCGCTATGGATATTATGGCGAAGCACATTCCAGCCGACGAGAACGGAGTTCGTATTGCGGAGCTTGATGAAATGAGCTTCCGAAAAAATCTGTGGTCACACCGACCTCTCACAGATTTCTGGAGAGTCGGCAAGGGCTACGCAAATAAACTTGAAGCAAATGGAATGTTCACGATGGGCGATGTTGCTCGTTGCTCCGTTAAGAACGAGGACTTGTTATATAAGCTCCTTGGAAAAAATGCAGAGCTTCTTATCGACCACGCTTGGGGCTGGGAGCCTTGCACCATTGAAGCAATCAAAGCATACAAGCCAAGTACAAACAGTTTGGGTTCGGGACAGGTTCTCCATTGTCCGTACAAGGCGGATAAGGCAAAGCTCGTGTTGAGAGAAATGGCTGACCTGCTCGTGTTGGACTTAGTGAGCAAAGGGCTTGTGACCGACCAAATCGTGATTACCGTCGGCTACGATATTGAAAATCTGACCGACCTGAACATAAAAAACAAATATCACGGTGAGATTACAACCGACCATTACGGACGAAAAATTCCCAAACACGCTCACGGTACGGCTAATCTCGATGGCTATACTTCTTCTACTAAGAAGATTCTTGAAGCTGTGTCGGAACTGTACGACCGAATCGTGGACAAGAACCTCTTGGTTCGCAGGCTTAACATTACAGCAGCTCATGTTATGGATGAAGCATCTGCTCCGAAAAAGAACGACGGATACGAGCAGCTTGACTTCTTCACAGATTATGCTGCTCTACAAGCGAAACAGGAAAAAGAAAAAGCTGAGCTTGAACGTGAACGAAAGATGCAGCAAGCCATGCTTACAATAAAAAAGAAATTTGGAAAGAACGCTATTCTGAAAGGGATGAACCTTGAAGAAGGTGCGACCGCTAAAGACCGTAACAAGCAAATCGGTGGGCATAAGGCGTGACGGATTTCAGAAAGAGAAAAGATATATGCTGACAATAACGGAAATCAAGTCCTATATTTCCGAAGCAATCACACAGTATCAATCCGTATATGTAGGTGCGGATATAGTACCCGTTACGGTATGCCCTGCTTCACGTAGGCGGGCTGTGCGGAACCGAGTCATAAATGAGTGCGGTCTTGATTATAAAGAGGATGTGTATGGAACCGATGCCGAGGTGATTTTCGGTCCTAATGGAAAGCAGATTTTGATATTTCAATCCATGATGAAAACAAAGCAGCAGGTCTTTCATGCGCTGTGGCACGAGTTTGGCCATCTTCTGTTTGGCGATGAAAAACAATATGGCATCAACCTTGAACGTGATACCCCAATGCGTTCCGGCTATGCTGTGTTCAATGAGTTTGTTGCCGAATATATCGCTTACACGGTGAATGATGCAGAACCTTTTAGAAACGCTATGGGGTCGCACATATATCTGCAAATGGCTTTCCATGAAGAACGCACAATAAATCCGTACTGGCTAAGTCGATATTTTGCTATCGTGCTTGGTGACTCAACAGTATCGGAAGATGAGTTTGCCTTCGGACAATCTCTCGTTAGCCCTGCTGTTTGGAATTATATCAACCAGATTTTGAATGTGCTTATTTCACAGATTAAGAAGCCCGACTTCTGGATTGCCGATGCAGAATTTTTAGAAACACTTGGCTGCTTGTTTGATGATATGTTCCATCTTGTATTCATAGGAGCATGAAAATCTAACACCGGAGGTGAACTGTATGCCCGATTATGATGACATTATCAACCTACCACATCATGTCTCAACTAAGAGACCACAGATGTCGATGCTTGACCGTGCGGCTCAGTTCTCTCCGTTCGCAGCTCTCACGGGTTATGATGCTGCCATCAAGGAAACAGGGCGACTCACAGACGAGAAGATTGAAATGGACGAGGAGAGCTTGAATATGCTCAATATGAAATTTCAACTGCTCGTTGACGCTCTGGATGAGAACCAAGAGGTCAGCTTCACATACTTCAAGCCCGATGAAACGAAAGCCGGTGGAGCTTATGTGACGGCGATGGGGAGTGTGAAAAAGGTTGATGATTACGAACGGCTCATCACAATGAACGACGGAACGAAGATTCCGATGGATGACGTCTATTCGATAGAGAGTGAGATTTTCAAAGTCTTAGACTGAGCAAAGCGAGGGAAACATACTTGGCAAGCAGGGCACGGCGGTACCCACTCGTGCAAAAATTTATATGCCCCTGCCGAAGCAGAGGCATATAAATCGCTTGTCTGGGAAACATCCCCGAACCCCTTTAACACAGATTTCATCTGTGGCTACGCATCGTTCCGACGCTAATGGAGCACGGTCATTCACGACCGTGCTCTTTCTCTTTGCGTGGATCTCGCTCAGCGAGGTCACGTAATTCTTCATAGTTTGCCGTGTGAACAGCAATGTCACGAAGCTCGTCACGTACTTTTTTCAGTTCCGCATACGCTTCTTTTTTCGTGGTAAGCAGTTCGGCAAATTCCACCTGCAGGCTCTTGATGGTCGGGAGCTTCTTCACGCCCAATTCGTCAAATGCTTTCTTTGCCGCCTTGTGAATGATGATGTCATCCTCGTGTTCCTCCAAATACTTTTTTGAGTAACCGGACTTCCGGTAGGCAACGTACACATCCCTTGTTTTGGAATAATTGACGATATGGGTCTTTAGGACATTGACCTCGGCAATCCGATTTTGAGCTTCTGTGATTTTCGCAGAAAGCTCTTTTTCTTTCTTTGCCAGTTCGGATTTGCGAGCCGACATTGCATCATAGTCCAGACCGTGCTCATCCATATAGAGCTTTGTCTTTGCCATACGCTTCAAGTTCTCAACGGTCGCCCAACGACGATAGCCCTCGCCCTTGCCTGCGGCGAGCTTGGCTTGAATGTCGATAATGCTCTGCGGTCTGTTGGCGTCCCATACCTTTCTGCGTTTCTTCGGCTGATGCACTCTCTGCCCCTTGATGATAGCACGAACAGCATCCTCCGAGTATTCATCGCCCAGAGTGTACATTCGGATGTTTTGCTTGAAGTCGGGATGAACAAAGGTAAGGTGTTTTCCGTTTTTCACTTTGAAGCCCTGTTCGGCAAGAAGTGAAAGGAACGCATCAAAGTCATGGGGCTTCTGCTCCAGAGCTTCATCAATGGCAATTCGTAAAAGCTCACGGTGGGATGGTTTGCCCTTAAAGCCGTGCCACTTGTTGTATGCGGAACTGCCCCGCTGCGGTTTATCAATTACCGACAACTGATGCTCTGTGCATATAAGGTCACTCAGCCGTGAGACGGCTCTGTGCAACCTGCGGAAATCTCTGAATTTCTTTTTACAATCGAGCGTGACGGCGTTCCAATAAATGTGGTTGTGTATATGGGCTTTGTCCGTATGAGTGCAAACAAAGAAAGCGTGTTTACCTTTGAGAAAACGAGAAGCGAAATCATAACCAATTTGATTTGCTTCCTCCGGTGTCACTTCCCCAGGCTTGAAGGATTGGCGAACTTGATAAACAAGCACATCATTCTTTTCATCTTTGCCCGTAAAATGCTTGTACTGCCTTTTTGAAATCAAGACCTCTGCCGCAAATGAGCGAGGGTCACAGGCATAGGCAGATGTCAATTCTCCGTCCTTCGTCTTTTCGGGATTCAAGCCGTAATCTGTTCTGTCTGAAATGGATTGGGCAAGCGTTTTGCCCTTGGTAACGTGCATTGGAATAATTCTTGTTGTTGCGATAGTCGTTCACCTCCTCCTATGTAAAAGACGGACGCAGCCGAAGCCACGCCCGTCCCATTTTTAACTTCTACGCAATTTGTGTAGAAGTTGTTTTATCCGTAAACCGCATCCTGCACGAAGTAGCGGAATCTCTGCATTTGCCCAATCGTCCAAGCTGCCAACATCGGTAGTCCTACAGGACTTACGAGGAACGCAATCACCAGAACGATGATGCCGTTGGTCACGCTGTCAAGTAGCAGAATGGCAAGTCCGAGGATGCCGAAGATTGTGCCTATGATACCAAACACCCAAGCGGAGAGCCGCAGGATTAAAGCAAACGTCCATATGATGAGAGTGAGAATTACGATTACGGGTGCGAATAATATCTTGAGTAAGAACTTCATTTACAAGCCCTCCTTCCTTTCACCTATATTGTACTGTGAAACAGAAAAATCAACAAGGATGTCGGTCAGTCGATGGCAGCGAGCTTTTCCAGTATTCGATTGTCAGCCTCCCAAATCTGTTCAAGCAGATTTTTCATTTCGGCAATATCATCTGCATAGATGCGGTCGGTAGAGTTTACTCTGCGGGCAATCTGATTGAAGTTGTTGCTCGTGCGACGGAGCAGAGATATAAAATCTCGCAGTTCCGGCAGCTCCAGCTTTACCACATATCCGTCGATAGCCATTTTGCGAAGATATGCCGCCATATTGGAAATACCGGCTTGCTCCATACGCCTGTCAATCATTTTGCGTTCTTCCGGTGTGACACGGAATTTCACTTGAACGGGGCGATTGCGATTTGCCATTACAATTCAGCCTCCTTTGTTTTGCTCGGAGACTTTTTCGGCACATCCGCTTTTGCCTCGTGGAGCTTTTTCAGCACAGACGGCTTCTTTTCTTTTTCAAGCTCCTGTTCCTTTCGGAACCGATTGACGAACAGATTGATAAGACCGGGGTGAGCTTTGTTACAGGAATACTCCAAAGTCTTTTTGTTGTTCCAGGCATCGAAGTCGTTCGGGACCGGCTCGGCTTTTGCCCACTCCTTATTTTCCGGTGAGATACGCCCATCCCAATCCTTGTGCTGTATGGTGTTGGCAAGAACGAAAGAAACACGCTCCGCACCGAAACGGTCAACGACCTCCTGCACACAGGAACCGTCCAAGCGGTTATCTGCGTAGTGGCTTGCAATCGCATCCTCAATGGCATCCCTGCAAGCAACATTCGCCTTGAACGAGGCTCGGTATTCTTCAAGCTCTCCGTGTCCTTTAGCAAAGGTCGCAGAGAAGATATACACGGGAAGATTGCGGAGAGCTTCACACTGATTTTCCATACAGGTCTTTGCCCTGGAGTCAATGCAATCTCGGATTTCGTCCATATGACCGCCCTCGGTATTTTCATATACAGAGAAGATAGCCTGCAGGGGCTTTTCATCGGCAAGCAGAGCTTTCGCCTCATCGTCGGTCAAGTCGTGGTACTCCATCTCGATAACAATATCCTCACGGATAACATACTCGTAGGCGTGTTTGAGGATTTCTTCGGGTGGCTGTTTTACCAGCCACCCTTTGAAGTCCTGTTGCTCGGCAAAGAGTTTTTCATACAATGCCGTGTTCAGTTCTTCGTTGGTCATCAGCGTTCCTCCTTTGCGTGGGGCTTCTTAACGGCAGAAGGGGCATCCAATGTTTTCATATCGTTGAGCTTTTGAAGCACGGACGGCTTCTTTGCTTTTACTCTTTCTTCCTCCATAGGAATCATAACCAGCTTGCCATTGAGCCGCATAAACATTTCGGGTGTGTCAAACTTTTCCTTGAACTGCTTTGCGTGTTCGGGAGTGAGCGAGGAGAAATCCTCCTCGCCCAAACCCACGACAAGGAATGTGCCGGCAATCACATCATAGATTTTGCCGTCCTCGTCACGGAGCACACGGTTCAGTTCGCTTCCTTTCAGTTTCGCTTCTTCGTCGCAAATAATGGCGACAGGCTCATCGTAGGGATAAACGGCTTGAATATAGCCGCCGACCTCGTGCTGCAGAGAAGAAAGCTCAGATGAAATTTCTTTCATATACGGCTTTTTCTCCGGTTCAACCACGAGCACATTTATCTTCTCGCTATCCATAATCAGCGTACCTCCTCTTTGGATTTTTTCGGTTCTAACGGGTCTGCCTTGCTCGGCTTATCGTAGGAATGGAGCTTTTGCAAGACGGACGGTTTTGCAGATTTGGCAATCTCGGCTCTCGGTGGAGCTTCTTCTGCCATAGCTTCAAGCGGTGTCTTATCGTCGATGTTCAAAGCGATGTTGAGTTCAGCCAGCCTTGCGGATTTCGCTTTCAGCTCTGTCTCCTGCGGGAACGGCTTGCCGAGTTCCTGCTTTGCCGTTTCCATCTGTGCATACAAGCTGTCGAGCTTGCCCTGCACGGTGGTGAGGCGTTCAGCCATACCGTTAAGAGTGTTGTCGATTCTCGTCAAATTACCACGAGGGTCTTTGCCGAGCGTGACACGATGGGTCATTTGTCCTTTGAGGGTCAGAACGTAATCACGCCCGAAGTCCTCCAGGGTGAGCGACATCGTAAAGCCTCGGTAAGTGCCAATCTGCACAGGGTCAAGTCCCTTAACATCTTTGAACGCATCGACGAGGGCGGCACCGGCATTTTCCTTATCGGTAAGCACATCGCCTCTGACCGTCATACCCGCGAAGCCGTCAACGGGGTGCGGATGCTCGGCAAGAGTTTTCATATCGGCATTAAAGCCTTCAATGAATTTCTTGTTCTGTTCAATCTGTTCGGGGAAATAACGAAGCAGATTGTCCTCCAAGCGGTACTGCTGACTTTGGTGGTTCGCCTTCATCAGCTTCAAACGAGCAACATCCACATCCAGGTCCATCTTTTCTTTGATACGCTCGTCGCCTGCACACAGAGCCTTGATTTCCGCATAGGAAAGTGCGGTTTCATCAATATCGTCGCAAGCTCTCACAGGAGATTTGCTCGTCATAATTTGCGAGATAAACTTCTGCTTGTTCTCCAAGGTCTGCCACAGGTACGCATCGAAGGTTGCCTCCGTCACATAACGGTAAATGTGAACTTCTGGATTCATGTTGCCCTGACGAATGATACGACCGGAACGCTGTTCAAGGTCGCCGGGTCTCCAGGGTGCATCAAGGTCGTGGAGAGCGATAAGTCTGTCCTGGACGTTCATACCGGCTCCCATCTTAAAAGTAGAACCCATAAGAACACGGACTTGACCGGAACGGACTTTGCTGAAAAGCTCCTTCTTGCGAGCTTCGGTGTTTGCCTCGTGGATGAAAGCAATCTGTTCTCTCGGAATACCACGCTCCACCAATTTGTCTCTGATGTCGTCATAGACGGTGAAACGCTGTTCTTCCTCCGTGCCGCCGTCCTTTTCTGCAAGATGCTCCAATGCACGGAGTTCGGGGCTATCAAGGTTTCCTGCGGGAGCTTTGGCAGCTCGCTTGGTCGCTGTGCTTTTCGGTGTGCTCAAATCACAGAACACGAGCTGGGTCAGCTTGTCAGCGTGACCGTCCTCCCAAATGCGGTGAATGTTATCCACGCATAGATTGACCTTGCTTGTCGGCTCATCGGGAAGGTTGGGGTTGATGATACGCTGGTCCAAACCGAGCTTGCGACCGTCTGAGGTAATGCGGAGCATATTGTCCACGGACGGGTCAACCTTACCCGAATGAACCGCAGCGGCTCTTTCGGATAGCTCCTGTACCATTGCCTTTTGGATTTCCGTAGGCTGTGCCACTTCGTTGTGGTAGATAGGTGTCGGGGTCGGTAGGTTGAGTTGGTCGGCTGTCTTAATGTCTGCCGCTTCTTTGAACAGGTTCATCAGTTCGGGCAGATTGAAAAACTTTGCAAAACGGGTTCTTGCTCGGTAGCCCGTACCCTCCGGTGCAAGCTCAATGGCGGTTGTGGTCTCTCCAAAGGTGGAAGCCCAACAGTCGAAGTGTGCCAAGCCCTTGCCTCGTATTGTGTCGTGCTGCAGGTATCGCATCATGGTGTACAGTTCCGTCATTGAATTGCTGACGGGTGTGCCCGTTGCAAACACTACGCCTCGGCTGTCGGTCAACTCGTCGATATAGCGGCACTTCAAGAGCATATCAGAGGACTTCTGTGCATCGGTAGTCGAGAGACCTGCCACGTTTCGCATTTTGGTGTAGAGGAACAAATTTTTATAATTGTGCGCCTCGTCCACATAGAGACGGTCTACACCAAGCTGTTCAAAGGTAATCACATCATCCTTGCGGGAGCTGTCCTGCAATTTCTGCAGACGGGTTTCCAAGCCCTTCTTTGTTCGCTCCAAGGATTTGATGGTGAAGCGTTCGGCTCGACTTGCTTTGAGTTCTTCCAAGCCCTCCTCAATCTCCATAATCTGCTCCTGCAAGAGCCTTTCCTGCCTCTCCTGGGAAACAGGGATACGCTCAAACTGGCTGTGTCCGATGATAATGGCATCGTAGTCGCCGGTGGCAATTCTGCCGCAGAACTTTTTACGATTTCTCGGTTCAAAGTCCTTTTTGGTTGCGGCAAGGATATTGGCGGAGGGATAGAGACGGAGGAACTCACTTGCCCATTGTTCGGTCAAGTGGTTGGGAACGACAAACAAAGGCTTTTGACAAAGACCGAGGCGTTTACTTTCCATAGCGGCGGCGACCATTTCAAAGGTCTTGCCTGCGCCCACTTCGTGAGCAAGGAGCGTGTTTCCTCCGTAGAGAATGTGAGCAACGGCATTGAGCTGATGTTCACGGAGCTTGATTTCGGGGTTCATACCGCTGAACACAATATGCGAGCCGTCGTACTCACGGGGACGGTTGGAATTGAAAAGCTCGTTGTACTTTGTGACAAGCTCCTGTCGTCTGTCCGGGTCTCTCCAAATCCAATCCTGGAACGCATCTTTGATTGCCTGCTGCTTCTGCTGTGCAAGGGTCGTTTCCTTGGAGTTCAGCACACGGCGTTCCTTGCCGTCGGGGTCGGTTACGGTATCGTAGATACGAACGTCACGGAGATTCAAGGTGTCCTCCAAAATCTTGTAGGCGTTAGCTCTGTCCGTACCGTAGGTCATATAGGCGTTTACATCGCTGTAGGATGGCTGAGATTTCCCTGTAATGTTCCATTCTGCCGAGAAAGGCGAGTAGTTCACTTCGATGCTCCTACGCAGGTAATACGGTGGCTCAAAGGTCTCCACCATGAACTGCTGAATGTAGGATTTATCAATCCAGGTTGCACCGAGACGAACTTCGATTTCAGAGGCGTCCAGGTCTTTCGGCTGTGCCATTTTAAGAGCTTCCACGTTGTCAGCAATCTCGTTGCGGTGGTTCGCATCTTCGGGGAGAAGGTCAAGAGCTTTCTGATAGTAGGCGAGCTTTTCACGGACGTTACCGGAGAGGAAGTCATCCGCAGTACGCCAAGTGTACGAGCCATCGGGCTTGCGGTTGAAATCCATATAGATAACGCCTCGCAAATCACTTGCCAGTTCTTCTTCACTTTTGCCTGTCAGAGAGGACATATACTCCATATCCACACGGGCTTTCTCTGCGATAGATACCGCAAGAGCTTCCGCAGCGGTGTCAACGGAGGTCACGACCTCACTGGGCTTAATGGTGCGTTTGGTGAACATATCCGCCTTACGTTTGAGGTTGTTGTCCTCGTCGAGCACTTCCAGAGAGCAAAGCAGATAATAGGAGCTGTCGTCTGCAAAGGCGAGAGCGTTGCCACGGCTGTTGATAAGCCCGTGTTTTGCTGTGAATTTGTCGTAGAGTTCATTCAGCTCTCTTTGGGTCTCACGGATGGTCGCATCCGAAACGAAACCGTCCATCTGCTGACTGATGAGCTTTTGAACGCAATCCCGAAGCTCCACCATACCCTTAACACGCTCCGTTGCCGTAGCGTTGAGTTCGGGTTTTACCATTCGGCTGTTTTCTCTGTAGTAAACGTCGCCGTCCACTACGGTGTAGCTGTAGTTCTTTACGTTCGGGTCTGCAGGGATAGAGGTATCAATGGCTTCACCTTCACCGAGTTCGGGAAGCTCGGCTTCGGTATAAGTGCCCTTGATGTTTTGGATAGCGTATTTGAGCTGAACGCCCAGGTCGAGTTTTTCATACGGCTCTACAGTAAAGTCCTGTTTACCGTACTGTGTGCTTTCCGAGGTCTGGCGACCAAGCACCATTTCGGGGTTGTCGATGAAATAGCTGTTGATGGCAAACCCGTCCTCGTTCTTGCCAAGATGCACCCAATCGGGTTCAATCTCAATCGGTCGGTCACGCTTCTGCAGGAAGATGATGTCGGACACGACTTCCGTTCCTGCGTTTGCCTTGAACGCATTGTTCGGCAAGCGGATAGCACCGAGCAGGTAAGCTCTTTGTGCGATATACTTACGCACTTCGGGAGATTGCTTATCCATCGTGTAGCGAGAGGTCACGAACGCAACCACGCCGCCAGGTCTCACTTGGTCAAGAGCTTTTGCGAAGAAATAATCGTGGATGGAAAAACCGAGCTTGTTGTAAGCACGGTCGTTCACTTGGTACTGACCGAAAGGCACATTACCGATAGCGAGGTCATAGAAGTCTCGTCTGTCGGTAGTCTCAAATCCGGCGATAGTAATGTCTGCCTTGGGGTAAAGCTGTTTTGCGATTCGCCCTGTGATGCTGTCCAGTTCCACGCCGTAGAGCTTACTGTTCTGCATCGTTTCGGGCAGACAACCGAAGAAATTGCCGACGCCCATAGACGGCTCCAGAATGTTGCCGGTCTCAAAGCCCATATTGCCAACGGCTTCATAGATAGCCTTAATGACAGTAGGGCTTGTGTAGTGAGCGTTCAGCGTGGAACTTCGTGCTGCGGCATATTCTTCGGGAGAAAGGGTTGCGTACAGCTCTGCGAACTCGTTCTTCCAGTTGTCCTTTGTTTCATCAAAGGCATCTGCCAGACCGCCCCAACCGACATATTTCGACAAAGTAACCTGTTCTTCCGGTGTAGCTTGTCTGCCGTCAAACTCCAATTCTTTCAGAAGATTGATGGCATCCATATTCATACGGAACTTTGCTTTCGGCGAAAAGCCTGCGTTCGCCGTCACCACGTCTTCGCCCAAGTGGTCATCGGTGATTTGGAAGTTGTGAAGCTCCGGTTTAGGGGTAGGCGGTTCGGGTTCGACCGCCTTGATGGTGCGGATTTCCACATCATACGGAAGATGATTGTCCTCCGCAGAGTAAAACGCCACGGTCTCGGACTCCAGTTTCGGCTCGGTAGGCAGCTCCGCATTACGCGGTGCTTCGCTGATCTCCACGAGCCTACGCATAAACTCAATGGATTCGCTTCTGAAAATCGGAAAGCCCGTTTGGTTCTGGAAGGTCACGTCCTGCAGGCTAACGCTTCCGAAGTCAAGATTTACGCTATCCACGATAAATCTGCGACCGTCAATCTCATAGGTGGACTCACGAGGGACAAGGTGTTCGGCCGCAAACTCCGCATCGGTCATACGAGGTGGTTCATCGGGATGAAGAACCGCTTGTACCTTGTCACGGAGACCGGGGTCCAGCTTCAGCTCAGCGTTATCAATCCAGTTGTAGGCATCCTCCCAGTTTGCAAAGCTGATAGGATAGCTGTCCGTGTTGGCATAGAAAACGATAGGCTCGCCGGAATATCCAACGTTGTGCTGATACACATAGCCTGCCACATTCATAGCTTCCACAATGGTCTGCTGTTCATCGGTCAACCTTGCAATCGCTTCATTTCGTTTCGCTTCCTGTTCGGCTTCCCACGCTTCAACGGACTCGGAAAGTGACTTCACATCTGCGTTTACCTGCTGAATAAAAGGGTCATTGTCGAGCTTTTCGGGTTCGACCAATTCGCCGTTCACGATACCACGCTGGGCAAGCTCCGCACGGATATACACGGGGTCAATATCGTCCAGACGGTCGTATTCCTCTTGGGTATAAAACCTGTCCTCTTTAATGAGCTGTGCCACTCGGCGCTGCACCTTCGCCCAAGACATTTCATAATCAATGTCCGTTCCTGTCACGGTGATGTGCAGGGGCTTCGATACGTCGCCGCCGTATTCCTTGGAGAGCCAAGCGGCTGTGTCACGCTCACGGGCGTGGTCTGCCATATAGCGGACCACGGAACGCTTGCTTTCAATGTCGCCGTTCCATCTTTGCAAAGCTTCATCAATTTCAGCCTGCGTGATTTCACGGGAGACAACGGGAGCTTCAACTGTCGCAGGTGGGGTCTCATTTGGGGCTTCTGTAACGCTTACAGGCTCGATTTCGGGTTCTTGGGATAATTCCTCAACCGCAGGGAAAACGGGCAAGGAACGACTTATATGCTCGTTTACGATGCCGTTAAACTCCGATACCGTAACGCCGTGGGTGGCACGGAGCTTTTCAACGGACTGCTCCAAAGTGTGGGCAGGAATACCGCACATTTCCACTCGACCGGCATCGGCAACGGGGCGTGTGGTCAGATTGAGGTCAAGCAGCTTTGCAGCGGTTTTGGCATCCTCGCCGTACATTTCAAAGAAATCTCCGACTTGGAAAAGCACAATATCGTCGGGGTGGTCGTACTTGATGTCGTTGTATGCGTCCATCAGCTTGCGGAACTGTCCCTCACGGGTCTGCATTTCATCGTACTTGGCTTGTTCTTCGGGAGTGAAGTATCTGCCGTTTCGGATGATGTTTTCAAACCTTGCGAGGGTCTTATTCCAGTTCAGCTCCACATCGGCACAATCGGGCTTCTGCAAGCGGATGCCCTTGCCGGAGCTGTCAATCCATCCACGACCGGATACAGAGTGAGAGCTGCCCCCGATACCGTACTCGTTCTTTAGGAAGTCTGCCTTTTCCTTAGAGTTGTGAGAACCGGTGAGATAACCGTAAATACGACCCTTGCCGCCCTCGACATTACTGCCTCGGTTCAAGGTCGCATCAATCTCGTCCTCGGTGATGAACATTCCCACCTTCGGCACTTCTGCCATATCGGAGGTATATTCACGCCTTGGCAAGTCAAGGTCTTGCAGAGCGTTCCAAATCTCAACGGGCTTGTGGTAGTGGAAACGCATCACATCACGGTCTGTTTTGTAGGCATCCATAAAAGCGGAGTAATCGGCAGACAGCATTTCTCGGAAAGCAGGGTCTTTCAAATCCTCTGCGAGCCTTGCGGTCGCATCGGGAAAACCGCCTCTGCGGTAGTCCTGCAAAGTGCCGAGAACATTCTGCTCCCTGGCTTCATCGCTCAAATCCCCACGGATATACCACAGCTTATGAGAAAGCTCGGTACGCTCGTGAAGCTCCGCTTCGGCAAGCTCCACATTGGTGGCGTACTTGCCCTCATCCATAAGCTGACCGATACGCTCGGCGGCATCCTCCCAGGAAATGACCTGTGCGGTCTTGGAATATCTCGCCGTTCTGCCTTTGGCAAGGTGAATACCGTCCTCGGCATACCATACCGAAAACTCACCACGCTCGGACTTTAAGCCTGCGCCGCCGTGATATTCCTTTTGGAGCAGAGACACGATTTCATCCATCGGCTTTTGCTTTTGGAAAGCCGCAGCTACATTCATTCGTGTGTGCTCTGAGTTGCTTGCAAGGCGAAGCACATCGTCAATATCCTCCTGGGCAAAAGAAAGAGCGAAGGGTGCAGGTTTTACACTCTCCGCTTCATCAATGAAGGATATTTGTTCTTGTTCACTTGGGAATAACCCTACGTCAAAGAGGGTTAGCTGACCGCTTATGCGTGAATCAGTTCTGCGAGAATTGTTTCTTCGGCTTGTGCTTTGAGGTTGTTCATCAAGCCCGTCCACATCATCGGGTCGCTGGCTTTCAGTTCCTCCGTCACGCCGTTCAGCTTCATTAGTTCGGGCATCAACTGCTCTAACCTCCGGTTTGCTGTCTCGTCCGTCTCCCTCAGATGGGGGTACAGGGTCTCCGACAGAATCATCTGGTTCCACAGCACTTGTCTGTGCTCCTGCAGATACTTCTTCCTCATCCTGCCGTACTTGCCCAGGGGCTTCGTCTCGGTGTCGGATAGAGTCAGATTCGGGATAAAGTAATCCCCGTTCTTCGTGTAGTTCAATGTGTTCTCCATAACTCTGTGTCCTTTCCGCCTGCTGCTGCAGACTTGCTTCTCGCTCGTGATTTTTTACTGTGACCGCAATCTGCCTTAAAACCTGCTCGGAGGTATTGCTGATAACCGTGCCGAGGGCAGCGATTGTGTCACGGGTGTTAAAGTCGAATACGCTCAAAAAGTCCTCGTGCTCAAAGTAATCGCCGGGGTTCAGGCCACAGCGAGACATGAGCGTGTAGGTGGTGCTCACGGTAGCGGCATTGCGGAACGCAACCTCTACATTGTAATCATCATACTCCTCAAGGAAGGAATCGGCAAGGATGCCAAGGATGTCACGGCGGTTATCGTTCCAGTATTCGGTCACGAGCTTGGATGCAATTTTCTCCAGTTGGTCGGCAAGACCTTTTTCACCGGACACGCCATAGCGGTTTTCCAGAGCTGCGGTAACAGCGTCTTGATGCTCGTCCTTGTATTCCCAAAGATTAAGGCGGCGAGAGTTCTCTCTGCCGCCCGTATCGGAAACATCAAACACATATTTGAGCCTTGGATTGTCGCCGGAAGTGTCAATCAAAGCGATACCCTTGGTGCCACGACGGACATATCTGCCCATCTGCTTATTCCAAAGGTCGTAATCGGCACAGGCAGTTGCGTTTGGCTTTTGAGCGAAAATCATGAGCTGTTCGTGGAACGGGTACTTATACAACCGTCCGACAGTTTCAAGAAACGCTGTCCACTCACCGAAACTGCCTGTTACCTGCTTGGCAGTGTGGTCTGCCATTTGCGAGTAAAAATCCAGTTTACTTGGCATTGGTTTCCTCCTTCATAAAGAATAAGAGCACCCGAAAATCGGATGCTCTGTATGGACTTATTCCTCGTCGTCAAAATCCGGGTACAACTCCAACTTACCGTAATCAGCATCGGTCATGGCTTCCAGCTTGGAGATTGCAGAGTCGGTCATGGCACGAAGTTCAGTTTCATCGGCATCAAGCTCACCACGCATATCACGCAGAGCGTTCAGCGTACCCATTCTGTCGCCGGTATCGTAGATGCACATGAGGTTTATTTCATCGTTTGAGAAATTCATCATAAATCCCTTTCCGCACTTCTGTGCTGTGTCGCTGCCTGTCTGTCCTCAGCTTGATACTTTCTCAGCTTTGCAAGGACAGACGATTTCTTTGCCTTGGTTTCTTCTTTCGTAGGGACCGGCTTTTCGGTCTGCTTCGGACCGTTGTTGATAACGCCGTCAATCATCCCATAATCATCTTCCAACTGCATTTCTGCGTTTTTCAGATAATTGTCGGTATTGCGGAAGTTGTGCAGCTCCTTATATCCAACGCTGTCAACGTAGTGATAGGATACCACACCTGCCTGCTTTAACGCCACGATGTCGCTGATAGAAAGGCTGTGTCCTGTGAAGTCCTGGGGGTGCTCAATATTGAAAATGCGGTACAAATTCTCCAGTTTTTCCATTTGGCTGCCGTCACCCGCAAGTGCCCCCGTGTAGATAAGCTCATAGTTTTCATACTGCGGCTCGATACCCTTGGATTTCAGATAGTCGGAGTTCATAAAACGAATATCTGTCGTGGAATCGTCACGCTTGAGCTGATAGATAGCGTAGGTGTCACCGGGGCTTTCAAGGAACGCCTGCTCACGCTTTTTACGGATGATTTCAACATCCATAGGCGGCACTTCGTTTTTGATGGCATCCCAATCCTCACGGGTAATACCAAAGCAGCCGGAGAACAGAACAATGTCCTCTGTATCGAACGCCATCGCTTCGGTGTTGCCCTCGTAGAGCATATAAATGGGAACATCACGCTCAAACAACTCCAACGCTCGCTCCTTGGAAAGAGGAAGCATATCCGAGTCGGTATAGCCGTAAGCGTTCATCGCCTCGATAGACATGGACGGGTCGGGCATATATCCGTTGTCGGAAGCCTGGACAGGGGTTTCCTCCTGCACTTTGAGAGCAATTTCATCAATGACATCGTTGCTGTCATTTGTGGGATTTTCGTCCTCGGATACGTCGGGAGTGGTCTCCGTAGCTACCTCTGCGGTCTCAACCGACATTTCAGCCTCACGCTCTTTCATAATATCGGCATAGTGACGGTCAATGTCGGTAATCAGCTCGGAGGAAGTGCTGTTGATGGTTTCAAGGCTTGCACGAAGCTCTTTCAGTTCTTTATCCTTCGACCAGGTAGCGATATAACCGAAGCTGTTTTCTCCCGTTGCAATACCATAATAAGCACAAACGGCAAAGGAAATACTCTCGGCTTCGACCTCCTCGGTGTTGCGGTCTTTTCGCTGTTCGTTGAAGAAGCGGTAAGCGGAAATCTCACCGCCGACAAAATTGAGACCTTCTTCCTCGGTGAAGGTCAGCCGTCCTTCTTCGCCAAGGTCAAGGGGCTTGGCTGTGATAACCGAACCGGCGTGATTGACAGTAACGTGGTTTTCCACCGTGATAGGCTGTCCTGGGTCATCGTCAGAGCCACGCAGGTCATAGACATACATTCCTTCGGGAATGGTGGCAGGGTCAATGCGACCGTTGGAGAACAGACCGGGTACATCGAAAATCTCGACCTCTTGATACTTTTCAGCATCTTTCGGTTCCTCGATTTTCTTTTGGTTGTGGAGCTTGGCGTGTCCTATCTCGTGAACGACAGCAGAGACCGTCTGTACCTCGCTCATACCTTCACGGATAGCGATTTTCTGTTTATCCAGCGAGAAATAGCCGTCAGCCCCGTCGTGGATGGGGATCATCTCAATCGGTACGGGAGAGGAACGCCGCAAGGCTTCCATAAAGACCTCATAATTCTGCACGTTGCCCTGCAGGTCAGAGGCGAGCTGCGGCAGAGGTTTTCCGTCTGTCTGCGACACGTCAAAGACGGTTACGGGCTTGAACATGGGAATCTTGATTTCCTTTTCCTCAACGATAACCTTGCCGTCCGCATCCAGCATAGGCAGGTTGGTGTCGGGGTCTCGCTTTTCTTGCTCAATCTTCTTTTTGTAGGGCGTGGGCGCGATGATTTTAATGCCTTTTTCGCCCTTCATCACGTTGCGTTCAAACTGGTCTCGCCACTTGTTGAAGCCTGCCACCAAAGTGGCATCGGGCTTCTGCATATAGATGAGCATGGTGTTGTTCACGCTGTACTTGTGAAAACGGCTCATGGTTCGCAGATATTCAGCGTATTTTTCCGACTGAAAGAGTTCTTCGATACCTCTTTCTATGCTGTCGGTGATGTCTTTGAGTCGTTCCTTATTGGACTGTTTTGTGTTCTCAGCCATAGACTAACTCCTTTCCGTGTCAGCTTTTTTGAATAACCCTTTTGAATTTTAAGGGGCTGTTTTCGATATACCGATTTATGAGCATACTTTCTCGCTTTGTTTCGGCGTATGCGGTTATCGTAATCGTCTTGGTGTTCCAATCCAAGGTATAGGAATCCGTTGCGACATTGGTAATGTGGTGCTCAGCCAGAAAATCTCTGAACGGCTTCATAGCATCAATATCATCGGACATAATGACATTGACAAAGGTTCGCTCCTTGGAAAGACGATTGCTGATTGCCATAGCTGCGAGACAGCCGATACCGCTGGCTACCGAAACCACAATGATTGAAAGGTTACTTTCGTCGGTAACAATATTCTTTGTGATGATGAAATAGATGTAGTTTGACAGAGCGAGGGCAATACTCGCAAGCGCACATCTGTTTCGCTGAATGAGAATGGTTTTGGCGGTGCTGAGCATATTGTCGAGCATCTTACCGACAAACAGCACAGCCATGTGGAAAATGATTGTCATTGGGTACCCTCCGTATCTTAAAAATAGAGTGCCGACCTGTAGGAACGATTTGCACCCACAGGTCGGCGTTATCGTTATTTCTTGCCGAAGTCCAGGCTGTAAAGGGTCTTGGCTCCGTCGTCAGTCATCACGAGGGTAGCATCATAGGACTTTCCGGTTTTCTCGGAGAAAATACCCTTAACAGGAATACGACCGCTTTTCAGCAAGGTTGCAACCATCTTTTTCGTGAGGTTGATTTTCTTTCCGGTGAGGAATTTGTTATCACGCCACAGACCGAAGCGGCAATCGTTACGCTCACAGAAGAAGCCCTTTTTGCTTTCGGTAACATCACCACCACAGCGAGGGCATTTGCCAATCACGTCACGACCGGAGGGAAAGAGGACTTCCGCACCCTTAATGACGGAGTAGGTTTTGACAAGCTCGTTCACCATAAGGCTAATTTCAGCCATAAACGCATCGGCATCCAGCTCACCGTTTTCCACCATTTTCAGCTTGTGCTCCCATTCTGCGGTGAGCAAGGGGGACTGAAGCTGTTCGGGGAGAACAGTAATCAGAGAGATACCCGTCTGTGCAGGAATAAGGCTTACGGTCTTTTTGGCTTTCTTTCGCTCCACAAAGCCCGTAGCAATCAGCTTTTCGATGATACCGGCTCTCGTTGCAGGCGTTCCCAAGCCTTTACGCTCGGCATCGTCGGGCATTTCCTTTGCACCTGCCACTTCCATAGCAGAGAGCAAAGAATCCTCGGTGTAGTGGGAGGGCGGCTTGGTCGTTCCTTCTTTGATTTCGGAGCTTGCGACCTGCAGCTCATCGCCGTCTGCAAGTTCGGGCAAAACCTTATCGGTCTGCTCCTTGTCGTTATAGGCTTTCCATCCGGTCTCCAAAACGGTCTTGCCCTTGGCAGTATAGGTGTTGCCGTTGCAGGTGATAACGGCGACCGTCTCACGATAGCGATAGCTCTCGCTGACGGCACGGAGTACCTGCTTTGCAATCATCATAAGGATTTCACGCTCGCCTGCAGGCAAGGTCTTGATGTCGGTCTCACCGGCAACCATTGTGGGGATAATGGCGTGGTGGTCTGTCACCTTTTTGCTGTTGCAGATCTGTCGGGACAGAACTACAGCAGGTGCAGACACATCACAGATACCAACGGAACAGGACACAATGGCGTTTACACCGTCAGCCATATCATCGGTGAGATAACGGCTGTCGGTTCGGGGATAGGTGCAGAGCTTCTTTTCATAAAGACTCTGAACGTAGTCGAGGGTCTGCTGTGCGGTGTAGCCGTGCTGACGGTTCGCATCCCTCTGGAGCGTGGTCAAGTCGTAGAGTGCAGGAGCTTTCTCGGTCTTTTCCTTGCTCGTTACACTCTCAGCAATGGCAGCATCCTTATCCTTGGGGATAGCGGAAGTCGCTTCTGACTTCTTCTTGAACTTCTCGCTTGCGGCTGTGAAGCCACCGAAGTCAAGCTCTGCCGTGTAGAAGGGTTCGGGCTTGAACGCCATAATGTCAGCTTCACGCTGAACGAGCAGAGCGAGAGTCGGAGAAACCACACGACCGACATTCAAGGTTCGGTGATATAGCACCGAGAACAGGCGAGTAGCATTGATGCCAACGAGCCAGTCTGCCCATTCACGGCATCGGGCGGCAGCAAAGAGGTTGTCGTACTCCTTGCCGTCCTTCAGTTCCCGGAAGCCCTTGGCGATTGCATTGTCCTCCATAGAGGAAATCCAAAGGCGATAAATTGGCTTTTTGCACCCGGTCATCTGATAGATGTTGCGGAAGATAAGCTCGCCCTCACGCCCTGCATCACAGGCGTTGATGACATTGGACACGTCGGGTCGATTCATCAGATGCTTCAAGGTAGCGAACTGGCTGTACTTGTCACGGGGGATTTTGTACTTCCAGTTGGCAGGTACGATGGGCAGGTCGTTATAGCTCCATTTGGCGTACTTCTCATCGTAACTGTCTGCGTTGGCAAGCTCGCAGAGATGACCGAACCCCCAGGAAACGATATAGTCACGACCTTCGATATAGCCGTCCTTGCGGTCTTTCACCCCAAGGACGGCTGCGATGGAAACTCCAACGGAAGGTTTTTCAGCAATTACAAGTCTTTTTGTCATAGGCGTCTTTCTCCTTATCTTTGTTGTGGGCTTTTTCACGCTCCTTGTTTTCATGGAGCTTTTTCAGATATTCCTCAAAGGCAAGGTCATTGGCGATGTCCTCTGCGACCTCTGCCAATGTGACCCTGCCTGCACAGCTATCAAAGAACCTCATCAGTTTTCCTCGTCCTCGCTTTCTGCCTCTGCCATAAGGTCGGCATCGTCATACTCGGTCTCCTCATCGAAGTCCTCATCGGCCTGTCCGAAGTCATAATCGTCAAGGTTGGAGCTACCGTTGTTCTTTTCCTTCGGCTTTCTGAACTTGAACCAGTAAACGGCAAATCCACCGCCGCCTGCAATCAGAAGAATGAGAATCGGCATAAAGTTAAAGCCGCCGTCCTCTGCCGGCTCCTCATCTACGGGTTCCGTGGGTTCGGGTTCTGCTACGGCTTCTTTGCCGGTACACTCGCTCATATTGGTGCTGCAAACCTCGCAGTTGGTGTTGATTGCACCTACAACGCACTTATCCGTGCAGGAGCAGGTCGGGATGATAGGCTCGGTTTCCTCGCCCTCGATAAGAGCCATAAGGTCGGCTTCATCCACAAGGTTCATAAAGTACACGTTCTCGGTCTCGCCGTTGCGGTCGATAACGATATAAAAGGTGTTGCCGGCTTTGGACTGAACGGTGATAAACTGCTTTTCAATCTGTTCGCTGTCCTCGGTCGCAGGAGCTTCAATCTGTAAAAAGTCGTCAATCAAGGTGAGATTGCCGTCGGGCGTAAAGGCGAAAGGCGGCTTACCGTTCTCTGTGGTCTCATCGCCCGTAGTCTCAAAGCCCTGGAACATCAAGCCCATAAGGTACATCAGCATAGCGGAATCAATCTCGCTGTTCTGCTCGGCTTTCTCGATAAGCTCCAGATAATCGCTGTGGACATAACCTCTCTTTTCGGGCACGATAACCTCATACCAATCGCCCTCAGTTCCGATGACTGTCACTTCCTCGCCGGAACGAAGCTGGTCGATGACCTCATAATCCATTCCTGCACCTGTACGCAGGTTCAAACGCCCACCGTTGGTCGTAACCGTTCCGATGGTGGTAACTTCCGCAGGGTCGGCAACGCCGCCCACAGTAATCACCAGATTGCCGTCGTTGTCGATGGTGTAGCTGTACGGGATTTCAACATCCTCTGCGGTATCCTCCGCAGGAGCTTCGGTTTCATCCGTCACCGTGGTCTCGGTGTCGGGCGTGGTCGCAACCTCGTCGCCGCCGGATGCAAACACCGTAACAGAAAAGCTCGTCACGCAAAGCACGACGAGCATCAAAGAAAGTATTCTTTTCAAATTATTCCTCACTATTTTCTTCCTCCGTTTCAATGGTTTCGGGTAGGGACACAGACGGGATGGGGTTCTTCTTTGCCACCGTAATCAGCTCAAAGAGCATATCGGGCGACAAGCCGTATTCACGCACCATACCGATGATGTCCGTGTTCTCGATACGAATAATGTCCGCATCAATCTTCTTGTTTCGCTCCTGCAAGGAAGCGATTTTTGCCACGTTCTTTGCTCGTTCATCACGCAGCTTTACAACTCTTGGGTTCATAAATCCTCCTTTATGGGCTTGGTAAACGCCCGAATGAAAGAAAGTGCTGTTGCCAGTAATTTGTGTTGATACTTGCGTACTGGATAGGGTCGCCGCAATGAATCATCATATTGTTGCCGACATAAATGCCGACGTGGGAAGCTCCCGAAGTGTCGTAGGTTCCCTCAAAGAAGATAAGGTCGCCCGGTCTTGCGTTTACGGGAGAAACATAAGAGCAGGTGTTCCTTAACCCTTCCGCACCAAGCCTGCCGATACTCCAGCCCTCACCGCAGTTGTTGATTACCCAGGATACAAACCCGGAGCAGTCAAAGGAGGTAGAGGGAGACGAACCGCCCCATACATAGGGATAGCCGAGGTATTTTTCCGCTTCTTCCATCATAGCGGCAAACTGTGGGTCGGACAGAGCCTCCGCAGGGATTTCATAATCCTCGTACTCTGTGTCGATATACATACCCACATACTGCGAATCGGGAAAGAGGTCGGGTCTGTTGCCAAGGGTCGCCATATAGGTGGCGTACATTGAGAGCTGTTCTTCGCTCATAATGTACACGGGAACGTGAGAGAGATTGAAGTTTTCAAGCGTTACGTTGCAGATATAGTAGGTGTAAGGCACTTGAACTTCGTACTCATATTCTTCCGTTACGGTTTCGCCTGTTTCGGGGTCGGTGTAGCTTGTGGTTCCGGTACGGGTCTCGGTGCGATACCTTGTCTCGGTCGTCACCATTTCCGTTAGGATATACTGCTTGTCAAACAGCATTTGGATAGTGCCGCCAACCTCGCCAATCGTCCATTCGCCTCCGTGCAGAGCCGAGATAGCCGAAATCAGAACGTAGGGGTCGTGCTCAATATCATCCAGGTCGTAGTGGTATTCGTCATAGTCGTGGGTATCCTCGTAGGTGTCAAGATACTCCTGCAGCTCCGCTTCCAGAGCACAATACTGTTCCTCGGCAGCGAGCATATCCGCATCGTCTGCTGCATAGGAAGAAGCTGCGAAGGAAGTTACACCGCTTTGCACGAGGACAGAGCAGGAAGATATGACACTTGAAAGGAACGCAATCATAAGCAGAAGGGCAAGAAAAATTAAAGCTCCTTTCCAATGCCTTGCAAGGAAGGTTCCGGTTTTCTTGGTGTTCTCGGCAGCTTTCTTTGCCGATTTTGCCGTTTTCTGCGTAGCCTTTGCCGTAGTTGCACCTGTCTTACCAGCTTTCGCCGCCATATACTCCTTTTTGATGGCTCGTTTCTGTTGCCATCGGGAATAAGGGTTACTGGAAAACTGCGGATTATTCTGCTGTGCCTGCTTGTTGAGAGCCTTTAGGTTGGCTTTATCAGCCGCCTTTTCAGCGTATGCCGCTTCACGATAGGGCTTTAGCTTGTGGGAACGATGTGCGGAATCGAGTGTCCGCACACCGCCCTCGGCAACCTGTTCCAACTTATGAGCACCCTCAACGCCCACGTTGTCCTCCTCGGAATCTCTGACCTCTCGGTGAGCCGTGGCAAGCACCGTATTAAGGGGAGCATCCGTCAGAGAATGGGTGAGCTTGGAGGTCGGCTTTTTCTTATCCACTTCTTCAAAGTGGAGTTTTACTGATACCTTACCATCCTCGCCCACAACACGCTCTTTTCGCTTGACGGTTTTCTTCGGGATTTTAGCTTCGGCTTTATCCAGCTTGTCCGCCTTTTTATCCGCTTTCTCAATGACCTTTTTCAGTTCGGGAGAAGCTCGCTCCTCATCGGAAAAATGTAGCCTTGGCGAACGCTTACTCATAAAGCATCACCTCCCGTCTTTGGGGTAAGCGTAGGTCAGTCAATGACAATGTGAAAGGTCACATCGTTTCCGAAGATACTGTGAATGTGGGATACCAGTTCAGCCATCGTCTCGGCAAACTCCTCGATGTCCTCATCGTCCTCGTCGCCGTTCTCATCGGAGCAACAGCCGCAGCAGCAACCGCAACGGCACTCAAAGTCGCAAGCATCGTCCTCATCATCGTCGATGGGATAATAGCCTGCATCTTCGGGAGCAATCAGCTCGTTTTCCATCAGCTCAGCAAGGTCGCTTTCGTCACCGAATACGAGGTAGGAGCCGGGGATGCCCCAACTGTCGAACATCTTGTCTGCTTCAATGTAGAAGTGCTTCGCCATTTTGCAGATGTGCCCGTTTTCCGGGGTCATCTTCATTTTCGTGACGTGGTGGCAAAGCTGCTTCACAAAGGAATACAGCATTACCTTCTCGTCAATGTGCTTCACATAGTCGTCCTTGTGAATGAGATAGTGTTCGTTGTTCAATTTGCAATCCTCCTTTAGTTGGTTGCCACCTGCTCGGACAAGCGAGTGGTCATAATGCGGTACAGCTCTGTATCCTTTGGGAATCTGTCGATGAACGGCAGAATAATCGAGCCATAAAAAAGCAGCCCTTCGCCTTCACCGCTGTGGGTGACATACGAGAGCTGATGGGGCGAGATATTCAAGTGCTTCGCCAAAATCTGACGGTCGCCGGATGCTTGGTTGAGCATATAGATATAGTCAGAGTTCTCAAAGATGTTCTCGACCTCACGGGAGGCAAGCAGGTCTTTGACATTCTGCGTTATACCTGTCGGGATACCGCCCCATTTTCTGAAACGCTTCCAGATTTCCACGGTATATGCGGCGGTCTGCTCCTCTTTGAGAAGAAGGTGCATTTCGTCGATATAGTATCTCGTGGACTTTCGGGCTTCTCGGTTGACCGTGACTCTGTTCCACACCTGGTCTTGCACGATAAGCATACCGATTTTCTTGAGCTGTTTACCCAGCTCCTTAATGTCGTAGGACACGATACGGCTCTGAATATCCACGTTGGTTCTGTGGTTGAACACATTGAGCGAACCGGAAACGTAGATTTCAAGTGCGGTTGCGATATAGTGGGCTTCCTTTTCGTCCTGCTTCAAAAGCTCATTGTACAAGTCCTCAAGGATAGGCATTTTCTCCGGCTTGGGGTCTGCCAGATAATCACGATATACCAAACGCACACAACGGTCGATAACCGTTTTCTCTACAGGCTGTAAACCCTCCTTGCCGCCGACGATAAGCTCGCACAGAGACAGAATGAAGTCAGATTTCAGCGACAACGGGTTTTCGTCCTCACTGTAGTTGAGGTTCAAGTCCATCGGGTTGATATAATGTGGCGAGGTCGGAGATATGCGAATGACCTGCCCGTGCAGCTTTTCCACGAGAGGACCGTACTCAGCTTCGGGGTCGCAGATGATAATATCATCGTCGGTCACAAGGAATACGTTGGCAATCTCACGCTTGGCACTAAAGGATTTACCCGAACCGGGCGTACCCAAAATCAAGCCGTTGGGGTTTTTGAGCAGCTTGCGGTCAACCATAATGAGGTTGTTGGAAAGAGCGTTGATACCGCAGTACAGAGCTTCACTTCCGGTCTGGAACAACTCCTGCGTGGTAAAGGGCACAAAAATAGCGACGCTTGATGTGGTCAAGCCTCGCTGAATTTCGATTTGGTTGTACCCGATGGGCAGACAGCTCATCAGTCCTTCCTCCTGTTGGAAATCAAGCCTTGTGAGCTGGCAGTTATATTTCTGTGCGATACTGGATGCCTGGAACACATTGTTGGCAAGCTGCTGTTTGTTGTTCGCCGTGTTGAGCACGAGGAAGGTGAGCAGGAACATACGCTCATTTCGACTCTGTAGATCCTGCAGAATTTTCTTCGCCTCATTGCCGTAGGTGGCAAGGTCGGACGGGATGATGTCCATATCATAACCGGAGCGAACCGCCTTTTTCTGTTCCTCAATGGTCATCTTCTGCAAATCTGTGATTTTGCGTTTGACCGTCTTGATGGCTTTCACCTGGTCAACGGACTGAATGTGCATCGTGACAATCAAACTGGATTCCATATCGAGGAAGTCAGCGAGCATACGGTCGTTCAGTTCGGGGGCGAGGATTTGCAGGAAGGACACCGCACCGAGCTTTTTGCCTACGCCGAACTCCTTGCCGTTTCTGAACTCAAAAGAGCTTGGAGCGATAAAGTCCTTTACGGAAAGTCCCGAAGGAGCCAGCCAATTCCAATCGAAGTTGAAGTCAAGCTGTTCATCCATATGGAACATCCCGTGCATCAGACCTAAACGCTGTTTGCCGTTCAAGGGTTCTGCTGTCACGCCGAGCCTCTTAAAGTTGTTGAGAATGTCGGTCTCAATGCGGTCAAGCCTCGGCTTTGCCTCCTTAACGCTTGCCGCTTCAATACCGAAGGTCAGATACTTGGTCTTGATAAGACCGTTGTTGCCACGGGCAAGCTGGCTTCTCAGCATATCCGTGTATTCCTCACGGATACCGTCAAAGTCGTCGCCCTGTGACGGGATTTCGATGCTGCTCCCATAGGTGTCCTTATTCGCCGCAAGGTTCATAAAGGACAACTGGAATTTTACGGAGCTGTCGAAGTAGTTGAGAAAGTCGCACCAGGATTCAAAGATAGCTGTTTTATCCTCGTTCTGATTGAGCTGATAGTTGATGTCCTGGAACTGCACCGTTTTGGTGAAGTAGCCGGATTTTACACGGCAAACGCCGTCCGGCCACATTCGCTCAAAAGGGATACTGTCCTGTGCCGACTTTTTCTTCTTATCTTGATTTTTCGCTCTTGCGATTGCAGCTTGGATTTGCCTTTTTTCTGCTCTCGTGAGCTTTGTTTTTGTTGACAATACGATATACCTCCTTGTCGAGATTTTCCTGCCGTTCAAGCACCGCATAGAAGTTGTCTGTCTGATACGGTCGCTGTTTTGGACGGAGGAAGCATAGCTGCACGATGTTACGGACAATCTTTTCAAGCGGCTGTCCGTTCTTTTCGTACATAGCCAGAAGCATAAAAGGCAACAGGACGATAACCATAATGATTGCCGCTACGCTTTTGTCCATAATGGTCTTGCACAGGAAGAACAGAGGGACTGCGACCGCCGCACCGCCGCCGAAGCAAATGAGCTGGCGTTTTGTGAGGTTGAACATTACCTTTGTCTTTACTGCGTTTAGGTCTTTTGGTACTGGCACATAAGCCATAAGTGCATCACCTCCGTTTTAATGTGCCGAGAAGATAGATTTTGCCATAGAGCTGGTCTTGAACAGGGTGAAGCACAGGAGCACCGTGTAGCCCATACAAGTCCAGATGGCGGAGCTGATGTCTGCATCCACAGCGATGTTCTGTACGAGTACCGCATAAATCGCCACGCAGACAATAATGAGAAACGCTTGGAAAGCAAGTGCAAACAGGGAGCGAAGGTAGTTCTGTCCCATACTGCCGCCTTCCTTGCTGACCATCGTTGCCATAGGGATGGGAGCAACGCTTGTTACGAGATAAATTTCAATCATACGACCATAGGTGATGATGAAAATGCAGATGGTGAGTGCCCAGGTGCAGATGCCGACGAATAGGCTTTGGAACCACAGACCAAAGAGGGGTCCGAGGTCCATTTCAAATAGACGTTCCTCCAAGTCCACAATGACCGAGTTGACGTCGATTGAAGCATCGTGAGCAATTACGCCTGCGGCGCTGTTGACTACGCTCTGTCCCACATCGAATACGCCCATCACGATGTTCCATGTGTTCGTGACAATGATGACGGCACACGCCGTTTTGAAAATCCACTTGAAGAACATCCATGTATCTACATCACCGTGCATATTGTTTTTGTCCGCTACCATCTGGATTAGTTCCAAGGTCATAACGAATGCCAATATTACACCGGCTATCGGGATGATGACGTTATCCGAGAGGCTTCGTATCATATTGTAGATAGAGCCATTCCACGCCTGTGGGGTCGCACCGACCTGACCTGCAATATCACCGACCTGCTGATTCACGCTGTCGAACATACCGGAGAGATTGCTGACGATACCGCCAACCAAAATCTCTTTCAGCCATTCAACAATCGAATCAAGTATCTTGTCCATAGACGGTGAATCCCTCCTTTCCGGCTCCCGCCCTCATTACAGAACGGGAGCCAAGGGTTTTAATTGTTGAGGTCACTTTCCGGCATTAACCGAACAAGCCGCTGAGCAGGGGCACGAGGGTGATGCCGATGAGAGCGACACCGCCGCCTGCCATAAGCTGCTTCATACCCTGGGACTTCGCACCGGGGTTATCGTTGCCGTAACCTTCGAGCAGGTTGATAACACCCCAAATGCCGAGACCGGCACCAAGAGCAATAACGAGAGTCTGGAGAACACCAACAGCAGAGTTAAAAAATGCCATAGATTAAACGTCGCTGAACGCAAAGAGTGCAGGTACGAATACCGCACAGACCACAGGATTTGTCGTTCAGCTCTCCTTTCAAAAATTTTAGTTTGTTTGATTTTTGAAAGTGGTCGTTCTGTCTTTGGTATCTTGGATTTATATTAAAAACCGCCATTAAGCGGTTGCTGACACATCGGACGCATCTACTTCAAATACTTCGTAAACATCGTCCGGTTTGGTTTTGAGCTGGGTGGAAAGGAACTTCTCAATATCGAAGTTGTTCTTCGGGTTTGCATCCGAGAGGTACTTGTACTGCGGGTGCTTGGTTATATCGAATTTGTTCGACATAAACGGTCTCACACCACGGAGCTGCAGGATACACTTGCCGCCATCGAGGACGGCAAGCTCATCAATCGTTGCAAGGTCTTTTCCGAGCTTCTGATAATTGAGGGAGTGAGAAACCTCTCTGCCACGGCTTTCACCGGTATTGAACGTGTCGATTGTTTCCTTGCCGAGAGATTGATTCAGTTCTTTCAGCGTGGTCGGTTCAGCACCGCCAAGGAAGATACGGGAGTCCATATTACCGATGATGGTATCAGCGTTGTCCTTATACAAAGCCTTTAACTGTGATTGTGCCTGCAGGACAAGGCAGGCGGAGATTTCACGGCTTCGGATGGTGGCTACGAGCTTTTCAAGGTTCGGTATCTGACCGATGTTCGCCGCCTCGTCGATAAGGCATCTGACATGGACAGGCAATCTGCCGCCGTAAACGTCGTCTGCTTTCTCACAGAGCAGGTTGAAAAGCTGCGTGTAAATCATTGAAATGAGAAAATTAAAGGTCGAATCGGTATCACTCATAATGAGGAACAGAGCCGTCTTGTAGTACCTCGTATCCTTTTTGTTCTTCGGATTGACGAAGATTTTGTCTCCGAGGGTATCAAGCTCCAGTTCGTCATACATTGTGATTTCACGAAGCTCTGCAATATCGAAGGGAGCAAGACGAGCACCGCAGGACACGAGTATCGACTTAGCTGTTTTGCCCGCCGCAAGGCGATATTTTTTATATTGGCGTACAGCGAAGTGGTTCGTGTCTTTTTCTTCAAGCTCATCAAACATACGGTCAACGGGGTTCTTATACTCCTCGTCGTCCTCACGGACTTCCATAGCGTTGATGAACTCCAAGAGGGTCGTAAAGTTCTGTTCTTCGGGTGGTGCTTCATAGTGGATGTATCCGATAAGAGCCGTGTAGAGAAGCGTTTCCGCTTTCGTCCAGAACTCATCACCGGATTTACCGTCGCCTTTGGTATTGGTGATAAGGGTCGTTACCAGCTTCAAGATGTCCTTTTCGCTGTGGATGTAGGCGAATGGATTATAGTGCATCGACTTCTTGAAGTTGATAGTGTTGAAGATTTTGATTTTGTAGTTGTTACGCT
>OLGE01000395.1_pt1 | contig 53712 bp, 39 predicted proteins | sample 1605151 | NCBI WGS metagenome assembly OLGE01 (sample SAMEA3888912, study PRJEB22519) | human gut metagenome | biome: human gut; feature: human-associated habitat; material: faeces | place: Denmark | collected 2010
AAATGCTCAATTCAATTGTTTGCTTCCCTAATTAAGTTTTCGGACGGCCTCCCCCTGTCTCCTTGTTTACTCGTCCCCTCGTTTACTTACCCTCTCTCGTGCCATCCTTTCCGCATCGGCTCTGGCGGGTTTGCCGGTTTCCGTCGTGGGTATGGCAGGGACGGTGAAGAAGTGCTTGGGCATTTGGAAACGAGAAAGGTGGAGGGAGCAGAGCGACCGGATGGGCTGAAGGTCGGGGGCGGTGGTGAGCAGGACGACGGCTTCGCCGAATTTCTCGTCGGGTACTTTGGTTATGATGAACGGGTGGGGCAGGTGTGGGCACAGTATCGCCTCGATTTCTTCTATCTGCAACTTTATGCCGCCACTGCAAATCACGTTGTCGCGTCGTCCGATGATGCGGAACTGCCGTCCGTCGGACGACAGTCGGGCGATGTCGTTGGTGATGAGCGGATGCTTGCACACTTCGGGAGCGTCGATGATGAGGCACCCTTCGCTGTCGGTGCTGATGCCGACGCCGTCGAAAGGCGAATACCATTCGCTTGCCTCGCTGCCACTGAGCCGCCGCAAAGCTATGTGCGACAGGGTCTCTGTCATGCCGTAAGTGCTCCATACGGCGTTGGGGAAGGTGCGCAGTTCCTTTGCCAATTGCTCGTCGATAGCACCTCCGCCGATAATGAGATGCTTTGTTTTGCGCAGCAAATCACGCTCCTGCGCCACTTGCAGACTGTTATATACCTGCATCGGCACCATTGCTGCGAATGTCGGGGCGGAGGCGAGTCCTGCCAACGGATGTCCCGACGGCTTCACACTGATGAGTTGCAACCCTGCCACTATGGAGCGCACCACCATCATTTTACCGGCAATATAGTCGAGCGGCATGCACAGAAGGGCCGTGTCGCCGGCTTTCAGTCCGAGAAAACGGCATGTCGTGCGTGCGCTTGCCTCCATGCGTTTCTTTTCCACCCATAGGGGTTTTGGTGTGCCGGTAGAGCCGCTTGTGTGTACGAGCAGCCGGTCGTTGTCGTTGTTCCAGTCGTCTATGAATTGCTGTAAGGTCATGTGCTGTCGTAGCGTTAAGATGTTGAAATGATCGGAAGGGCTGAAGAAACCGTCGCCGCTACACTTCGAATGTGCCGGAAAAAGCTTGCTGTGCCGGGCAGAACCATAGTTGGTCGCCGCGTATTTCGAGCGGCATTTCGATGTTGTCGGTGAACAGTGCGCCAGTGCCCAAGCCTTGCGGCATGGTGATGTGGGAACCGTAGGTGAGGGCGGTGAAATGTGCTATGGCATTGAGTCCGATGTTGCTTTCGAGAGCACTCGTTATCCACGAACCTATGCCACGCTCGTTTGCCATGTCAATCCATTCCCTGCTGCCGTGCATTCCGCCGTGAAGCGATGGCTTGAGTATGATGTATGCAGGGCGGATGGTGTCGAGCAGAAGAGCCTTTTGTGCGGTGTCGTTCACTCCGATGAGTTCCTCGTCGAGGGCTATGGGCAGTGGCGATGCGGCGCACAGTGCTGCCATGACATCCCACTGGTGTTGCTTTATGGGTTGCTCGATGGAGTGTATGTCGTATTGTGCAAGGCGGTTGAGCTTGTCGATGGCGTCGTCGGGCGAAAAACCGCCGTTGGCATCCACACGAAGTTCTATTTCGTCTTTGCTGAAATGGCGGCGTATGTGCCTTATCAGTTCCAACTCCTTTTCAAAGTCAATGGCACCAATCTTTAGTTTCACGCAGCGAAATCCTGCCTTCATCTTCTCTTCCAGTCTGCCAAGCATCTCGTCGAAACTGCCCATCCACACCAGTCCGTTGATGGGAATACCCTCCTCGCCACGGGCAAAGGGAGTGTCGGAGAGACTTGTTGTTCCGCGTTGCAGATGCAGCAGTGCCGTCTCCATACCGAAGAGCATGGAGGGATATGGGCGCAGAAGGTCGTAGTCGATTGTTCCCGTCAGTTCCATGTTTCGACACATTTCTTTTAGTGTCTGCTCATAGTCTGGTGAGGCGTCGCAACTCAAATCGGGCAGCGGTGCACACTCGCCGATACCTTTCCGTCCCGGCATTTCGTCGGCAGTGAGTTCGAGCAGCCATATCTTCCGTGTGGTGTATATGCCGCGTGATGTGCCGGCAGGCTGCTTGAAGTGCAGCAGCCTGGGGATGATTCTGAAGTGAAAACTCATTTCTGCTGATGGTTACGACTTATGGTAGTTTGGGATATTTCTTGAAATCGGGTTTGCGTTTTTCCAAGAAAGCGCGTCCGCCTTCTTGTGCTTCGTCGAGGAAGTAGTAGAGCATGGTAGCGTCGCCGGCCAGTTCCTGTATGCCGGCCTGCCCGTCGAGTTCGGCATTCAGTCCCGCCTTTATCATGCGCAGGGCGAGCGGACTGCGTTCCATCATCGTCTCCGCCCATTCCACACAGGTGTCTTCAAGCTTGTCGAAAGGCACTACGGCGTTCACCATACCCATACGTTCGGCTTCGGCGGCACTGTACTGGCGGCAGAGGAACCATATTTCGCGCGCCTTTTTCTGTCCCACGATGCGTGCCAGATAGCTTGCTCCGAAACCGGCGTCGAACGAACCCACCTTCGGACCCGTCTGTCCGAAAATGGCATTCTCGCTTGCTATGGTGAGGTCGCAGACGAGGTGCAGCACATGTCCGCCGCCGATGGCATAGCCGTTCACCATTGCTATGACCGGTTTTGGCAGCGAACGAATCTGCTTCTGCACATCAAGCACGTTGAGGCGCGGCACACCGTCGTCGCCGATATATCCGCCACGGCCTTTCACATTCATGTCGCCACCAGAGCAGAAAGCCTTGTCGCCGGCACCGGTGAGAATCACGACGCCTATGCGCTGTGCTTCGCGACACCATGCGAAAGCCTGACTCATCTCCCATGTGGTGCGAGGAGTGAACGCATTGCGGTAGCGTGGGCGGTTGATTGTTATTTTGGCAATACCGTTATATTCTTCGAAAAGTATTTCCTTGAAGTCGAAGCCTTCAATCTTTTTCCATTCTCTTGTTTCCATATTTATGTCTTTTTCATTTCCTTTTTAATTCCTTTGCGCAGTTCTGAGTAGTATTCTTCCAGCGTGGAAGCATCGGTTTCGGCATCGGTGAACACTTCGAGCAGCATGGGGCGTGCCGACTCATGGGTGAACAGACATTCGATTTCTGTCTGCATTTCCTCCATGTTGTGTGCCGAGGCGTATGCTATGCCGTTCTGCAGGCAGATGCCTTGCGCACTGGTGGAATGGTTTGCTTCGATGAACCGTTCGGCGGCGGGACTCGACTGCAAGCCTTTCAGTTGGCGGAAGATACCTCCTCCTCCGTTGTTGAGCAGCAGTATGCGCAGCCGACCGTCGATGCATTGGTTCCAAAGGGCGTTCTGATCGTAGAAGAAACTCAGGTCGCCCGTGACGCATACCACTGTCCCATCAGTGGCAAGCGAGAAGCCGGCGGCGGTGGAGAGACAGCCCTCGATGCCGTTCACACCGCGGTTGCACCACACGTAATGCTTGGCGTAGATGTTGGCAAGGCGTATGGCTGTGCTGTTGGCATAGTGCGTGTGTATGTCGTTACTGCCGCAGCCGATTCTCTCTTCGAGGCACTTCACTGCCGACATCTGCGAGAATGTCGGTGTGAACGCTTTTGAATGGAGCGTGGCATTGGCGAGAGACTGACGCCAGACGGCATGGAAAAGTTTCTTTTCCGTGTCGCTGTCGTTGCTGAAAGCCGTTGCCAGTGAGAGCAGAAGGTGGTCGATGTCCTGACTGTCGGCGCACTCGACGATACCTTCAAGCCACATGGTGGGGTCGGGAGTGGTGCTTGCGTCGGTGGTAATGAGGTAGGTACGGGCTTCCGAGTTTCTGAGAAAACGGCGTGCTGCCTTGCTCACGAGTGTGTCGCCCACATATATAATAAGGTCGGGCATGAGTCTGTCGGTTTCCTGTGAGCATCTTATCACTTCGTCGAAGAACAGCGTCTTGCCGCTGTTGTTGCTGAGTGGTTCGCTGAAAACGGTGACGACATTTGTCAGAACCTCCATTGTCTGTGTGCTGATGGCGTCCTTTGTAGTTTGACCGATGACGATGAGTGGGCGCTGCGCATTACTCGTTTCGTTGAGCAGCAGGGTGGGTATGGCGTGCGAATAACACCTCGTTATGGGGCGGAAAGCTCTTTCTTTCGGCAGTTCGGGGGTGTCGAAGGTGAACAGAGGTTCACTTATCGGGACATTGATATGTACCGGTGCGAATCCATGAACGCCGCTTTGGAAGAGGGCTTCGTTTATGAGTCGGTTACAGAGCCATCGTGTCTCGTCGTCGTGTGGTTCGGGCAGGTTCACTGCCTTGCGCACAAAGGGTTGCAAGGCATTGGGCTGTGGCAGTGTCTGTCCGTCGAGTTGTTCTATCCACTGCTGCGGACGGTCGGCCGAAACCACTATGAGCGGTATGTGCTGATAGTGTGCCTCGGCTATGGCTGGAGCCAGATTGAGCAGTGCCGACCCGGAGGTGACGCACACCACCACCGGCTTCTGCGTGGCCTGTGCCATGCCGATGGCGTAGAAGCCTGCCGACCTTTCGTCGGTGACAGGCCAACATTTTATGTTGTCGCACTCGTTGAGGTTGTGCACAATGGGTGCGTTGCGGCTGCCGGGACACACCACGGCGTTCTCTATGCCGTGTGCGATGAGCAGCGATGTGAGTATGTTGATGTTCTGTTTGTTGCTAAACATCGGCAAATGTCTTTTAATCGTTTGGTTGAAGCACGTTTCTCATTGTCTCCATTTTGGCTTCGGTCTCTTCCCATTCATGTTCCTCGATGCTCTCTTTGAGCAGTCCGCCGCCGGCAAAGAGTAGCGTTTCGTCTTGCTTGACTTTCATGCAGCGCAGCGATACATACAGATGTGTGTCGCCGTCGGCATCTATCGGACCTGAGAATCCGCTGTAATAGAGTCGTGGCTCCGACTCGTTGGCGATGATGAACTCCTGCGTTTCGTGCTTGGGTATGCCGCATACGGCTGGTGTCGGGTGCAGGGCGTTGAGAAGGTCGCCAAGTCGTGAGGTGTCGTTCAGACGGAAGTTTATGTCGGTACGCAGGTGTACGAGGTTGCCGGCGCGTGTGGTGTAGGGACCGGTGGTGCTGAAGTCGCTTGCGAAATGCTCTATGCACTCCTTGATGTAGGTCTCCACATAGTGCTGTTCCTGGCGGTTCTTCTCGCTCCATGCAATCTCCGTTTCCGCAAGACCATTGCCGTAGGGCGTGTCGAAGAGCAGCTGCTTTCCGCTGAGCCGCATTGTTCCTGCCAGTGCCATGGTGCTCATGTCGCCGCGATTGCCGCTCAGAAGTATTTCGGGTGTGGCAACAAGCCATGTGCCGCTGATGTCGGTTGAGAAGAGTGTGACAAACATCCGGGGGTACATCTCGCATGCTGTTTTGAAAATCCGCAACGGGTCGTTGGCGTGACTTAGCTTCATTTTCAGACTGCGTGCAAGCACTATCTTGCTGAAAGTATTGTTGGCGAGCTGCGAGTGGAAGTTCTTGAAGTCGGTGTGGTAATGCTTCCGCATCTCCGTGCCGTTGTCGTTGAGGGGTGTCGGCTCGGTGTCGATGTTGCGCAGAGGCAAGCTGTCGGCCGCTTTCCACTCGGCAGGAATCAGTAGGATGGGGCATTCGGCACTCGGCGCAAAGGGGGCTATGACGAAACCCTTGCGACCGTTCAGCTCGGCAAGCGACCCTATCGTTTCCGGTTCGTCGTGCAGGCGGTTGAGCATGAATTGCTTCTGTCGTGGCAGCCTGTAGGCAACAAAACTCATTTCTTGCTTTGGTTTAGGATGAAGTTGGTTATATCTACGGCGGAAATGAGTTCGCCGGCACTGTTGGTTATCTCTATGTGCCACACATGAAGTGTGCGCCCCTTGTGCAGGATGCGTGCCGTTGCGGTGACGGTGTCGCCTTCGAGTACTGCCTTTACATGGTTGGCACTCACGTTTATTCCCACGCAAATCTTGTTGGGGCATAGTGCCATGGAACCTACGCCGGAGAGGTTTTCGGCCAAGGCGAGTGTGGCTCCGCCGCTGAGGAAGCCGAACACCTGACGGTTTCTCTCGTCCACTTTCATGCGTGCCTGGCAGGTGTCGGGTTCCGGGGTGGAAAGAAATTCCATGCCGAGAGTCTGCGACAGTCCGTCCTTACTTAACAATATGTCTTTAACGCGTTCTATATCCATAGTCGTTTCCTTTCGTTTTCTTGATTTTTATGAAGTTCCACAAGTCTTCATTCTGCTGACATCCGGCTTTCCTGTCTGCCGGGAACATACGGGAGAGAGGCGGAACTTGAGTTCATTATATTCAGTCTGGCATTCAGATGCCGTCGCGGAAGAAGTCGAGAGCTTCGAATATCTCGTTCTTTGTGGCTGTCTGGTTGATGCGTATGTTGCCTATTCCGCCGAGCAGGGTGAAGTTTATCCTTCCTGCAATGTTCTTCTTGTCGTGTGTCATCAGACTGTAAAGTGCTTCGTAGTCATCGCAGGTGATGCCGAGAGTGCCGTAGTTTTCGTGGATGAAAGCCACGGTCTGGCGCAGCTGTTCGGTGGGGAAGCCGGTCTTTGTGGCACTCAGATACAGTTCTGCCACAAGTCCGTAAGCCACGGCATAACCGTGCAGTATTGGTGTGCCTTGCTGCATTGCCCACGACTCGAAGGCGTGTCCCACGGTGTGACCGAGGTTCAGAGCCTTGCGTATGCCGTGCTCCAGAGGGTCGGCAAGCACAATGCGTTCCTTCACCGCCACCGAGTCGGCCACCATCTTCTGCAACACGGTGAGGTCGGGCGTGTCGAGATTGAAGTTCACCGCTTCCGCCCACATCTTCTCATCGCTTATCAGTGCGTGCTTGAGCATTTCGCTATAGCCTGAACGTATGTTTTGTGTGTCGAGCGAATCGAGGAAGTGCGTGTCGAGAATGACGAAGCGGCTGTCGTTGAACACGCCGATTTCGTTTTTCAGTCCGTTGAAGTTAATCCCCGTCTTTCCGCCCACCGAAGCGTCGGTCATGGCGAGAAGCGTTGTGGGGATGTTGATGAAGTTGATGCCCCGCTTGAATGTTGATGCCGCAAAGCCGCCGAGGTCGGTCACCATTCCTCCTCCGAGATTTATCAGGCAGGAGTGGCGTGTGGCTCCGCCGGAGCCCAATGCCGTCCACACATGGGCGAGCGAATGCAGGTCCTTATGTGTGTCAGAGGGTTCTATCGTGATGACATTGGCGTCGCTGAGACACGGGAATGTCACGATTTTCTGAAGGCAAAGCTTGCGTGTGGTGGTGTCGGTGAGTATGAACACCTTGTCGTGCTCACATTCAGCCAAGGCTTTCTCAAGCTCCTTTTCTATGTTTTCCGAAATGATTACTCTTTGGTTCATAATTCTGATTAATGCGACCTATCTTATGCAAAGATAGTGCCAGCGAGTGCAATGAAAGCTTGCTTTCTTATTGCCGAGTGCCAGCCTATCTTATGCAAAGATACGGTTTTATTCTGAATTAACCTTGCTTGTCGTGGCAATAACTTTCCGTCGGGTGCAACGCAACATTAGGGCACGAAAAAAACAAGGCTTCTTTGTGTCGTAAAGAAGCCTTGTTTGCGTTGTAAAGAAGCCTTGTTTGGAAGGTAAAGAAGCCTTGTTTTGAAATCAGGCGTAACTGTGCATTCCGCCGAGGAAATAATTCACTCCGAAATAGGTCATTATTATGGTGAGGAAGGCAAGCACCATGAAGGTGTGGAATGCCGTCGGACGCTGCATTGCGGGCAGGGTCTTGGGGTGCAGTGCTGCGGCATACACCATGAAGGTGATGAGTGCCCACACCTCCTTGGGGTCCCAACCCCAGTATTGCCCCCACGACACGTTCGCCCAGATTGCCCCTACGAAGATGCCAATGCCGAGTGCGGCTATGGCAGGGTAGAGGAAGATGAGTGACAGATGGCGCAACGCCTGCAATGCAGTGTCGGCACCGTTGTGTGTGAAGATGCGCACCGTAAGTGCCGTGATACCGCTTATGAACGTGAGCGAGAGCAGGGCGAAGGCAAGCATGATAATGGACACATGGATGCTGAGCAGAGGCGAATTGAGTACGGGCATGATGTGGCTTATCTGCGGATCCATCTGGCTGATGTGGCTTACAAGCAGGAAAAATCCCGACATGAGAAATCCGCAGGTGAGCATTATGCGGAAGCGTCTGCCCGAAAGTAGCGACACGAGCATCACTATCCATGCCACGAAGAGCATCGTCTCGTAGCCGTTGGTCATGGGCAGCGTGCCGCTTATGGTCCAGCGCAGGTACTCGCAATAGGTGAGGGCGGCAAAGGTGCAGAGCATGACGGCGTAGGAAACGGCGTCTGCCATGCCGCTTCTGCCGCTCTGCCGGCACAGGCGCATTATGGTGAGGAGGAATGTGAGCACTCCCATCGTGAGGCATACCATGAAGAGGATGGTGGCGAAGGGAATGCTGTTGTATGTGCGCTCGGCGGCGGTCTGGCGTGGGGAGGGTAGCGAGTCGCCGCCGTTCTTCAGCTGATACTTGTGCAGCTTGTCGATGATGCCACTTGTCTGGGCATGGTTGCCGGCCTTGGCGCAGTCGGCAAGCATGAGCAGGACAGTCCTTATGAACTGTGTGTGGGCGGTGTCGAGCGACTTCGGCAGTCCGTCGGTGGGGGCATACCATTTGGTGACGCCGCCCTCTGTAAGGGGGAATATCTTCACAGGCACGCTGCGCTGCACATCCATGAGGAGCTGTATGCGGTCGTCGATGTCTATAGCCTGAGCGTGGAAACCGTCGTGGTTGCCCTCGTAATACTCTCTGATGTAGGGACCTATGGTGTAGCCGCCCATCTCTTCCTTGAAGAATTGGGTGGCAGGGACATGGTCGGGAAGCATCATCGCCTCCTTAAGGTCGCCGCTTTTGATTTTCAGCAACGGCTCGTTCATCCATTCGTCCCCCCAGAACATCCATCCCGTGAGCACCTGCTCGGCTGACAGACCTTTGTAGGAAGATGCACCGTAGAGTTTTTTCGTGAAGTCGATGGCAAATGTCTGCACGGGACAGATGCGGTTGTTGTAGAGCATGTTGAGTTCGCCGAATCTCATGGCTATGTCCCGTGGCAGTGTGTGGGCTTTCACCGTTGCATCGCTGCCGCCGGCTGTTGCTGTGGCGGCATAGCCTTTTGTGAGGGACAGAAGGAGTGCTGCGAGCAACGCACTCTTGCGCAGGCAGTCGCTGCGGAGCAGTCTGCGGTAGGCTCCGCGAGGGTCGAAGAGCATGAGGATGAGTGAGATGAAAAGCAGAATGTAGCCCGTGTAGGTGACGGGAATGCCCACGGGGTCGGAATTGGTGGAGACGGTTGCGCCGAGCATGTCGCTGTCGTAGGACGACTGGTAGAAGCGCATCGTGCCGTAGCTGAAGATGTTGTTCATCGAGACTGCGCCTTTTGTCGTGCCGTTGGCATCGGTGATGGTGAACTCCGATATGTAGTCGGAGGCGGCGTCGGTGCCGGAATGGTATTTCACATCGAACCGGTCAAGACTGATTGTGAACGGCAGCGGCTTGGTCGTGGGGTTGTTGTTGCGGTCGAACACGGTGTAGGTGTCGGTCACCAAGCTTTGGCGCAAGTGTATCTGCCCGCGTTCTGCACTGATGTGTGTGATGAATGCCCCGATGAGGATGACTACGAACGAGGCGTGGAGCATGGTGGCGGTGACGGCTTTTGTGCGGTGGCGTATGAAATGGCAGATGCCCGTAGCCGCCAGCGCAGCCCAAATGAGCGAAAACCACCATGAGCCGTAGATGGCGGATGACACAAAGTCGGAACCCTTGTACTTCTCGATGATTGTCGCTGCACCCATGCAGCATATCACGAGGATGTAAAGAGAAAAAAGAATCTTCTTGTTTGTCAATTGCATAAACCGTTCTTATGAGTAACTGTCGTAATGTATGTTATTGTTTCAGAATGCAAAGTTACCCATAAAAATCAGATAATGTCGCGTTTGCAATGACGATGGGGATGCAAATACCTAAATGTGGGTATCGGTTTGTCGCTTACGAACAGAAACCAGTATGTCACTGGTTTCCAATCGTGAGTTTCTTCATGTCGTAAAATGAACCGTTGTAGATGTTGAAATCGACATAACCTTTTATGCCGGGAAGCTTGCCGGCATCGGTGTGCTGCCAGAATTTCCAGGGACCCTTGTACTCCACCTTGTCCACATAATAGTGGGCAATCCAGTAAGGATAGTCGTTGAAGACCGGTGCGCTGAGGTATTTGTCCTTGAATTTATAATAGGTGTAGATGATGGGCTTCACATGGTATTTGTCCTCAACAATGTGAAGCCATGTGAGCACATCGCGCTGGAAATCCTCCACGGAACGGTCCTTGGGTTTGTGCTCCACATCAAGTACCGGGGGCAGGTCGCCGTCTTCGAGCCGCACTTTGTTGAGGAAGTGATAGGCCTGGTCGCGTGCTGACGACTTGTTGCTCCAGAAGTGATAGGCACCGCGTATGTAGCCGTATTCGCGTGCTTGGCGGAAGTTTTCCTTGAATTTGCTGTCGAGACGTGTCGAGCCTTCCGTCGATTTTATCATGACGAAGCGTAGCGGACAACCCTCTATCATGGCGTTGCTGAGGTCGTCCCAGTCGATGTCGCCTTGGTAGTGCGATATGTCTATGCCGTGTATTTCGTAGCCTTCGGGGTAGTTAGCATCGCCATACAGGGCACGCCAACGGAATCCCGTGGGACTCACGAAGAAAGAATAGAACAGCCAGATGTAGATGCCTATCATGGCAATGCCGCCCATCCACCATGCCGTGCGCGGGTTTCTGCGCAGGAAGGTGAGCAGCGTGTTTTTCTTTTTCGTTGCTGTCCACTTGCGTCTTGTTGTCGTTGATGAGGCTTTTCTACGTTGTGTCATTCTCTTGACGGGTGTTATGAAAAAAGAGCAGGACGAATAGCTTCGTCCTGCTCTTGTAACAATAGTTTATCAGAGACTACCGAAGCGGATTATTCATGTTCCAGCTTCAGTGTCTTGGTAGTCTGGTCGCAGACATCGCTCGGACCCCAGTACTGTATGGGACCGGGATAGATGTAGCAGGTGTTCTTTGCCCATTCCTCACGATGAGCGGCGAATGTCTTGAACGGTTTGCCGTCGAGATCGACGAGAGCCTTGCGGATAACGGGCTTCATCTCGCCGTTACGACGCTCCATGTTCATCATCATTGTGATTGGCACACCGCCGGCCTTCCACTGGTCGGTACCTGCTGTGGTGTTCTTTACGACTGCCATGTAGCCGGTCTTGCCGTTGGCGATGAGCTGGGCAGCACTTGTACCGAGAGCGTAGCAGTAGTCGGCATCGAAGTTGGAAGGAGCGGCGCAGCGTCCTTCGTAGCCGAAGAAGTGGTGGATAGCGGCGAAAGTGCCTTCGTACTTGCCTTCCTTCTTCCACTGTGCGAGCTTGGCATCCACCATTTCGGAGAGAAGCTTCTCTGTCTCAATGAGTGAAACCTGTACGTTTCCGTGCGGGTCGCGGTCGAGAGAGAGCTGGCGTGCAACGCCTTCGGGCAGAGTTTCGAATGTTGCCTTGTTGGCCTCGCTGAGGTGAGAGAGGATGTACTCGCGCTGAGCATCCTTGTCGAGGTCCTTGTAATCGTTGCCGTGAGCAGCGAGAAGGTCGTTGAGTTCCTGGATGAGGCGGCCGATGGCGGGGATGAACTCGATGAGTCCTTCAGGAATGAGCACTGTACCGAAGTTGTGGCCCTCGCTTGCACGGTGAGCAACGGTTGTTGCAATCTGCTCTACAACCTGGTTGAGTGTGAGGTCCTTTTCCTGGATTTCCTCTGAAATGAGGCAGATGTTAGGCTGTGTCTGCAATGCACATTCAAGGGCGATGTGCGATGCCGAACGGCCCATGAGCTTGATGAAGTGCCAGTATTTGCGTGCTGAATTGCAGTCGCGCTCGATGTTGCCGATAACTTCAGCGTATGTCTTGCAAGCAGTGTCGAAGCCGAATGATGTCTCAATCTGGTCGTTCTTCAAATCGCCGTCGATGGTCTTCGGGCAACCGATAACCTGCACGCCGTAGTTCTTGGCAGCATAGTATTCTGCGAGTACGCAGGCGTTGGTGTTGGAATCGTCGCCGCCGATGATTACGAGAGCCTTGATGTCGAGCTTGCGGAGAATCTCTATTCCCTTCTCGAACTGGCTTACTTCCTCAAGCTTTGTACGGCCAGAGCCGATGAGGTCGAAGCCACCTGTGTTGCGGTAGTCGGCGATGAGCTCCTCTGTAATCTCTATATAGTTGTGGTCAACCAAACCACCAGGACCCATAAGGAAGCCGTAGAGGCGGTTCTCGGAATTGAGCTTCTTCACCTCGTCAAACAGACCTGAAATAACATTGTGACCGCCAGGAGCCTGACCGCCGCTGAGGATTACACCAACATTCATAACCTTGTGTGTCTCAGTCTCGGCTGGAACGAACTCTACGAGAGGCATACCGTAAGTGTTGGGGAAGAGGGCTTTGATTTCTTCCTGATTGTCAACACTCTGAGTAGGTGCACCCTCCTTTACCTTTACTGCGCCTTGGAGAGCCTTGGGCAGCTTGGGCTGGTATGCACGTCTTTCTTTCTGCAATGCACTGATTTCCATAATTGTATAAAAATTAAAACTATTTTGTTTTGAAATATTCCTTCGTTTTGTAAGTTTTAAATGCGTCTTGTAGGGCTTTCTTTTCTTGCCATTTTATCAATGTGTTTTCAAACGCGATGCAAAAATACTCTTTTTCTGCGACATAGTGAAAGAAATGAAAGAGAAAACACTATTTTGAAACATTTTTTTTGATAATTCTTGGGATGTATTGTTTTTTTTCATATCTTTGTCATACGGATACGATGCTTTTCATCAGAAGCTTAATGTTATGTGCATTGTGCTGAGGACGGGGTCGTATGCTTTGTGAAAACATGATAATTCATTATTTTTATAATTGATAAAAGAATACCTGATTATGGCAAACAAAAGAACCCTCAAACGTCAGATTAATTATGTGTGCAGTGAACTCTTTGCAGAGTGTGTGGCAATGTCGATGTACAACGCAAAAGCAAATGATGAAGATGTGAAGGCACTGCTCGCCTCAATCCTCGTCATCCACAACGACTTCATCAAGCGTGTGTCGCACCAGGAACCGGGCATGAAGCCGGGACTGTTCTACAAAGACCTTATCGGCAACTTCAACAAGCAGGTGTCTGAGGTAATCGACCAGATTTCTAACGCTGACTAACGGGATATGGGCGTAACGCAGCGATTTTGCAAATGGCTTTTATACAAGCGTCTGGGATGGACTAAGGAAGTGACTGAAGTACACCCGGAGAAATACATTATATGTCTGGCTCCGCATACAAGCAACTGGGATTTCATCATGGGACTGCTGTATTCGCGTGCCGAAGGGCTTCTTATCAACTTCCTTATGAAGAAGGAATGGTTCTTCTGGCCGTTGGGACCGATGTTCAGGAAACTCGGAGGAATACCCGTCTATCGCAGCAAACATACGAGTATGACCGACGCTCTGGCGGAGACGGCGGCGCGGGCTGACAAGTTCGGACTGTGCATAACACCAGAAGGCACCCGCTCGCTGAACCCCGATTGGAAGAAAGGCTTTTATTTTATTGCACTGAAAGCCGGTATTCCAGTGCTGCTCTATGGCTTGGACTATTCGCAGAAAAAGATTGTATGCACCAAAACCATAGTGCCGACGGGCGATTTCGATACGGATATTAAGGAGATAAAGACTTATTTCAAAGACTTTAAAGGCAAAAAACCGGAACTGTTTACAATAGGAAATTTGTAATGACAAGAAAAATATCATTCTTACTGTTGGTCGTGACGTTACTGTCATGGCCTTTGTATGTAGGGGCTGACAACGACAGAATAAAAGAGCAACTCGCTGAGTTCATGCTCAATTGCAATGCCAAGACTGTCGCTCCTGCAAACACATCAAGGGTGATAGCGTTCTCTGTCAATGACCGGCGGCGCGAGTTTACGGTGAATGTGAGCGATGCCTTCGCTTCGCAGGAGTTCACACCGTCTTTGGTGAAGTCGTTTTACAGGAAACTTTGCAAGGCGTTGTCGAAGCCATACAGTCGCTATCGGCTGCGGATTGTCACTTGCGGTCTGCCGATAGAGGAACTCGTCGATGGTGCATTGTCGGACAATCCTTCACTGACACGCTCGTGGGGCGACATCGAATACACGGGCAATCCGTGGGTGAAGAATGTCTCACGCCCATTCAGTATATCTCACGGCCTCTTCAACCGGCATTTGACTCTTTGGGCAAGTCATGGCATTTACTATGACGGCAAGAAGTCGAGGTGGAAGTGGCAGCGTCCCAATCTGTTCGGAACAACCGAGGATTTGTTTACACAGACCATCGTTGTACCTTATCTTATGCCTATGCTCGAAAATGCAGGAGCTGTGGTGTTCTCGCCGAGAGAACGCAGTTGGCAGAAGAACGAGGTGATTGTTGATAACGACATGAACCCTTCCGACGGCGCATACACCGAGGAAAACGGGCGCAACGACTGGGGTAAAGCGCCGCAAAAGGGTTTCGCCTTTCATAAAGGCGCCTACCATGACGGCGAGAATGCCTTTGTGGCAGGAACGGCACGAATGGCAAAGACGGTGTCGAAGAAAGGCGAATCGTGGATTTCCTATCAGCCTTATGTCCCCGAAACGGGCGATTATGCGGTGTATGTCAGCTATCAGTCGCTTCCGAACAGTGTCAGCGATGCCGAATACATAGTGTTCCATCAGGGCGAACGCACGGTGTTTCGTGTAAACCAGCAGATGGGAGGCTCGACATGGGTGTATCTCGGACAGTTCCGGTTTGACAAGGGAAGCAGCGCCGCCAACCGTGTGGTTCTTACCAATATGTCGCATGAAAAGGGCGTGGTGACGACTGATGCCGTACGCTTTGGGGGCGGAATGGGCAACATTTCCCGTGAAGGTAAGCTTAGCGGTATGCCCCGATGCCTTGAGGGCGCACGCTATTCCGCACAGTGGGCGGGTGCTCCTTACAGCGTTTATGGAGGCAGAAACGGTCTCGACGACTATGCCGACGACATAAACACACGCTCCGGTATGAGCAATTGGCTTGCCGGTGGTTCCGTGTATGTGCCTTCGTTGGAGGGTCGGCACGTTCCCATAGAGTTGAGTCTGGCGGTGCACAGTGATGCAGGATACACTCAGAACTTCGATTCCATAGTGGGCTCGCTGGCCATTTGCACTACGAATTTCAACGACGGACGGCTTAACAGCGGCATCTCCCGATACATTTCATCAGACTTCGCCGACTCGTTGCTTGCCGGAATACAGCGTGATATTACCGCTAAATACAAGAAATGGAACCGCAGGGAAATCTACGACCGCAACTATTCTGAAACCCGCAGACCCGAAGTGCCGTCGGCTATAATAGAAACGATGTCGCATCAGAACTTCTATGACATGCTCCGCGGACACGACCCAAACTTCCGTTTCACTCTTGCAAGGTCGCTTTACAAGACCATATTGAAGTTTGTCAATGGCAACCACGGTCGTCCGAGCGTTGTGCAACCATTGCCCCCGAACAGTTTCAGAGTGGAGAAAACGGGCGAGGGAAGGCTTCGTCTGTCATGGGCGCCGGTGTCCGACCCGCTCGAACCTACTGCCGTCCCCACATCTTATAATGTATATGTGGCGACGGGTAACGGCGGATTCGACAACGGAACGGTTGTAAACACTTCTTCGTTCACCTTCGATCCGCAGCCGGGAGAGCTTTACCGCTTCCGTGTCACGGCTCTGAACAGAGGTGGAGAGAGCTTTCCTACGGAGACATTGGCAGCATGTCTTGTGTCTGCTACCGCTCCCGACGTGTTGGTAGTGAACGGTTTTACCCGACTTTCTTCGCCTTCTGTGGTGAACAACGCAACGAGTCAGGGTTTCGATTTGGACGACGATATAGGCGTTTCATACGGTCTTACGGCGGGATGGAACGGTGCGCAGCAGTGTTTCGACAAGTCGAGGACCGGCATTGAAGGTCCTGGCGGACTGGGATATAGCGGCGACGAACTCGCAGGCAGATTCATAATGGGCAACTCTTTCGATGCCGCCGTGAGCCATGTGAAAGCCATTGCCGCAACAGGCAAGTACAATGTCGTGAGCAGTTCGCTTGGAGCTGTGGAGAGCGGAATGCTTCCCGTGAAGCCGTTTGCGTGTGTGGATATAGCCTTCGGCTTGCAGAAGGACGACGGACATTCGCTTGTCTATTACAAGACTTTCACTCCGTCGCTGCGCAAAGTCGTTGCCGATTATGCCCGCAATGGCGGTCGTATCATTGTGAGTGGCGCATACACCGGTTCTGATATGCGGACGGACGACGAGCAGAACTTCCTCGCTTCGGTGATGAAGACCCGTTTCGGAGGCTCAAACCAAGTATCGGCTGACAATACTGTTACTGGTCTTGGCACGACATTCGACATAATACGCCACCACAACGACAAGCATTTCGCAGCCCGTTCCGTTGATGTATTGGTACCGGCTGGCGGTTCTTTCTGCGCCATGAAGTACGCCGATGACACCGATGCCGCTGTTGCCTACGACGGAACCGACTACAAATGTTTTGTCATGGGCTTTCCTTTTGAGTGCATAAACAATCTCAATACCCAGCGTCTTTTGATGAAAGGCATTCTGGGATTTGTGATGAAATAGTTACTTTTTATTTGGTTATTAACTATAAAAATTCTCGATTATGTTTAAGATTCAAGCCAATGTCTCAGGCACAAGAAGTATAGAAGTGAGCGAACAGCATCTCGAAACGATAGAAAAATACTCTCTCTTGCGCAACCTTATAGACAGCAACGGTATCGTGGACGAGCCCGTTCTCGAAAAACTGAAGCTCAATGTGCGTTCCATTCTTGAGTCGTCAGCAAGCACGGACAATAACCTTCTCGACCTTTGCCTTGATGTTATCTACAACAACAATATGAAGGCTTTCGGTCTTCACCAGCTTGTTTTGCTCTACATAGAGTGGGAGAGCAAGCGCCGTGAGGGCGAGGACAATGACGAAAGCGATGCTGAAGCGTGATGCGCGGCGTTGCTTTCGCATGACATTAATGTTGCTAAAACGAATAATTTGAATTTGAAATGAAAGAGTTCAGGCTTACCGATTGGTTACCTACAACAAAGAAAGAACTTGATTTGAGAGGATGGCAGACTGTGGATGTCATTCTCTTTTCTGCCGATGCATACGTTGATCATCCTTCATTCGGTGCTGCTGTAATCGGGCGCACGCTTGAAGCGGCGGGCTACACTGTGGCGATTGTGCCGCAACCCGACTGGCATGGCGACTTCCGCGACTTCAAGAAGCTCGGCCGTCCGAATCTTTTCTTTGGCATAGCACCTGGTTGCATGGACTCGATGGTGAACAAATACACTGCCGGAAAACGTCTTCGTTCGGAGGATGCTTATAGTCCTGACGGTCGCCACGACTGCCGCCCGGAGTATCCCACGATTGTCTATACGAAGATTCTTAAGCAGCTTTTCCCCGATGTGCCGGTGGTTCTCGGCGGCATTGAAGCGTCGCTTCGTCGTCTTACACATTACGATTATTGGAAGGACGGGTTGCAGAAGTGCATTCTGTGCGACTCCGGTGCCGACATGATAATCTACGGAATGGGAGAGAAACCAATCATTGAACTCTGTCGGCAGATGAGCGAAGGACGGCAAATAAGCGACATACACGACATTCCGCAGACTGTATATCTGTGTAAGGAGGACAGCGTTCCCGGAGGAATCACATCCGACGACATCGTTCTTTACAGTCATGAGGAATGCCTGCGCAACAAAAAAGCCGAGGCCGACAACTTCCGTCACATCGAAGAAGAGTCTAACAAAATGCACGCCCAGCGTCTGTTGCAGGCTGTTGATAATCATTATGCCGTTGTCAATCCGCCTTATCCGCCTATGACGACCGAAGAACTCGACCGCTCTTTCGACCTTCCTTACACGCGTTTGCCGCATCCTAAGTATAAAGGCAAGCGCATTCCTGCTTTCGATATGATAAAGTTCTCGGTGAATCTGCACCGTGGCTGCTTCGGCGGATGCGCTTTCTGCACCATTAGTGCGCATCAGGGCAAGTTCATTGCTTGCCGTTCAAAACGCAGTATTGTTGAGGAAGTGAAGAAAGTGATGGAGATGCCCGACTTCAAGGGGTATCTTTCCGACCTCGGCGGACCCTCTGCCAACATGTATGGCATGCATGGCCGCAACCCGAAGGCGTGTGCTGTGTGCAAGCGTCCGTCGTGCATCAATCCGCAGGTGTGTCCCAACCTTATCACCGACCACACGCCGCTCCTCGACATCTATCATGCCGTCGATGCCCTGCCGGGCATAAAGAAGAGCTTTATAGGAAGTGGTGTGCGTTACGACCTGCTTTTGCACAAGAGCAAAGACGAGAAGTCGAATGCCGCAGCACGCCAATATACGCGTGAACTTATATGCCGCCATGTGAGCGGACGCCTCAAGGTGGCTCCCGAACACACATCGGATGCCGTGCTTAAACTGATGCGCAAGCCGTCGTTCAAGCTTTTTGAGGAGTTCAAGCGCATCTTCGACAAGATAAATGCGGACGAGAACCTTCGTCAGCAGATAATCCCTTACTTCATCAGTTCGCACCCCGGTTGTCGTGAGGAGGACATGGCTGAACTTGCCGTGATAACCAAACAGCTTGATTTCCACCTTGAACAGGTGCAGGACTTCACGCCAACGCCGATGACGGTGAGCACCGAAACGTGGTACACAGGCTACGATCCTTACACGCTTGAACCGGTGTTCTCCGCCAAGACCCCGCGCGAAAAGCTTGCCCAACGGCAGTTCTTCTTCTGGTACAAACCGGAGGAACGCCGTGCCATAGAGCAGGAACTGCGCCGCATCGGTCGTGCCGACCTCATACAGAAACTATATGCCGGAGTACCAATGCCTAATGCAGGGCGCAACTTCGGCAACAACCGTCGCCCCGAATTCGAGCGCAACCGCCGCAACGACTCGTTCGCCCAGCCTGAGAAGCATGGCAAGAACCGTCCCTCGCAGGGCAAGACATACGGCAAACCGGAGGGCAAATGGGGCAACAGCCGCAGTTCTGCAAAGAACAACGGAGGCGACAAGGGACGCAGAAGAAGGTGATTTCTGACGGTTGGGAGTGGGGCGGAATGAAACGTTTCCGCTTGCCACGCTCTCGCAGATGAAGTGTTGCTGTCTGGTGAAGACGGTTTTGATTCAAAGCATTACATAAACCCAAATCGATCATTAGACCGAAACAAGTCTTGTTATTGGTGGAAGCGATTTGGGGTAAAAGGAAAGGGGACTGAATCCGTATGTGGAATTCAGTCCCCTTTTCGTTGTCTTGTCATTTCACCTCAGCCAGAGCTTTCACCCAATCGGTGTCGAGCGAGAACTGTGTGATGTATTTTTCGTTATCTACATAGCCGTAAGTCACTTCCTTGTCGGTGTCGTTGAAGAGCGAGTTGTTTATTGTCGCCGTGCGGAACGTGGCTTTTATGAGATCCTTGTTCTTCTGTTTTTTCTCCATGCTCAGGCGTTTCACATACAGATTCACGAAGTCTATCATTGCGTTTGTCTGTGCGCCGAGTTCGTATTCTGTGAAAGTGTCCTCCTGACTTGCCTTGCCTATGAGGTAATAGATGGCGTCGTACTTGAAGCATGCCACCTTTCTTGTCTCTATATCCTTGGTGCTGTCGTTCACTATTGTCTCCACCTTTTTCTGTAGGTTCTTCACTTCCTTGTATATCTCCTGGGCCTGCATGCCTATGGCGAATGTGCAAGTCATAATGAGTGTAAGTAAGATTTTTTTCATTGTTATGTCCTTTTTATAAATTTCATATATGTTTATGTTGTCCGGATTGCCGTTGTCATAATGCGACTTATCGGCTCAGCCGGTTCTGGTTCTTGTTTATGAAGTCCTTCCATCCGTGGTATTTCACTCCCTCTGTCGGTGCTCCTGCCTGCATGAAGTGGCAGTATGCCACGCCCAGTGCGTCGGTTGCGTCCATGAGTCGGGGCATTCTTTCCTGCGGGATGTGCAGCAGTCGTTTCAGCATATCTGCCACCTGCTCTTTCGAAGCCTGTCCCTGTCCCGTTATCGCCATTTTTATTTTCATCGGCGCATATTCGTGTATGGGTACGCTGTGGTGCACCGCTGCCGCTATTGCCACGCCTTGCGAGCGTCCGAGTTTGAGCATAGACTGCACGTTCTTGCCGAAGAACGGGGCTTCGATGGCCATTTCGTCGGGCAGATACTGGTCGATGATGTCCGTCACCTGTTCGAATATCTTGCCCAGACGCAGGTATGGGTCGCCGTCCTTGCGCATGTCTATCACGCCCATTGCCATAAGCTCCGCCTTGTTGCCGACGGCTCTTATCAGTCCGTAGCCCATGACATTGGTGCCGGGGTCGATGCCTAATATTATTTTTTCGGTTCTTGTCATCCGCTGCCGTTCAGTTACTTACCGGTCGAGATAGGGGTTGTGTGTGAGTTCGTATCCCATTGTAGTCTCTGCTCCGTGTCCGGGGAGTATTCTTATGTCGTCGGGGAACTGTACGAACATCCGCAGGCTCTGGATTATCATGAGCATGCTTCCGCCGTCGAAGTCGGTGCGTCCGATGGCGCCTTTGAACAGCGTGTCGCCGGTGAATGCCACCTTCTCGTCCTTTATGTAGAACACCACCGACCCCATTGAGTGTCCCGGTGTCTCGATTACCTCTATTTCGTGGCTGCCGAACTTTATTCTGTCGCCGGCGTGGAAAGTCTTTATTTCTGTGGCAACGGGTTCGGTGAGCGTTATTCCGAAGAATGCTGCCTGCTTGTCGGAAGCACGCACATACTCCTCGTCGGAGGCATCCACCTCAAGTGGCAGACCGTAGGTGCTGGTGATGAATGCGTCGCCGAAGTTGTGGTCGAGGTGCCCGTGTGTGGCAATGAGGTGTACGGGGCGCAGGTCGTTCTGCTTTATGTATTTCTCTATCGCCAGTTTTTCGGCTTCATAATATGCTCCGCAGTCGATGATGACGCATTCGTTTGTCTCGTCGCTCACCACATAGCAGTTTTCTTGCAGCATATTGCAAGTGAATTTCTCTATCGTTATCATGCCGGTAAGTAAATTATGTTTTTCTCCTTGAACCATTCCTCCTTGAACTTGTTGTATATCTCTGTCACCGAGACGATGTTCTTGAACGGGCGTGTCTCTGCCGTCAGGTCTCCGCCTTTGAGGCATATCAGTCCGTTGGGCAGCGAGTTGTGCTGGTTCTTTTTCGATATGTTCTTGCGCACTATCTTCATCAGGTCGGGCAGGGGCATCACTGCGCGGCTCACCACGAAGTCGTAGCTTCCTTTCTCCTCTTCGCCTGAGAGCTGCTCAGCCACCACGTTCTTCAGTCCGATGGCGGTTGCCACTTCGTTCACCACCTTTATCTTCTTGCCTGTGCGGTCGATGAGTTTGAACTGCACGTTGGGGAACATTATGGCGAGAGGTATGCCCGGAAAGCCGCCGCCGGTGCCGAGGTCGAGCACCTTGCTGCCGTCGCGGAAGGCTATTTCGCGTGCTATGGCGAGTGAGTGCAGCACATGGTGCTCGTAGAAGTTGTCCATGTCCTTGCGCGAAATCACGTTGATTTTGCTGTTCCAGTCCTCGTAGAGCGGTTTGAGCTGTGCTATCTGTTCTTTCTGCCGCTCGCTCAGGTTGGGGAAATATTTGAGTATTATGTCCATGTCGTTTGTCTGTTTCTTTCTTTATTCTGTTTTCAGAAGCGTTCCCAATTCGCTGTCGCTTATGTCTATGCGTATCTCTCCTGCATCGTGGGGCGCGATTTCGTCGGGGTTGAAGATGAATGTGATGCGGTCTTTGCCGATGATGAAGTTGTCGGGTATGTAGGCATCCGTGAGTGTCAGCACCCCTTTGCTTCGCAGTTCGCCGATGTCCTTGGCGTGGAACTTGCGGCACAACCGCCGGGTTATCATCTTCGTGACAAACCGCTCGCTGCCGTGTTTCAGCACATCGGCGAGGGTGATCCGTCGGGCTTTTGCAGTGTCTATGTTCACTGCCCTTGTCAGTTTTACGGGTGGGTTGTCGCCCGTCTGTTCTGTCGTCTCAAGGGTGTAGGCGACGATGGTGCCTCGCGCCGGTGTCATGCGCCCCGTCGCTTTGACGCTCTTTTCGTAGAGAGCCGCTTCGCTGCGGTCGGCCTTGAAGAGTGGGGCATAGTCGGCACGGTAGGCTGCGATGCAGTTGCCGGCAAGCTCGCGCATGGCTTTCTCCATGTCGCCACCTGCTGTTGCCGTGTCGATATATTCGGGTGGAAATATTCCAGAACGCAGAATTGCACGGTTCGTAGGTGCGCCCTTTGCACCTTCCATATATTCCACATCCAGTGTCAGGCGGCATTCCGGCGAAACCCCTTGTGTGAGGCTGACGGTGGTGTCCGTGCGGAAGCGTTCCGTCTCCTGCCCGTTGGCGGCGTGTCGTGGCGGTGTGTTGCATCCTGCCATCGCTGTAACCGCTATCAGCGTTGCTGTCATGTATGTCTTGCGCATTGCTAATATCGTTGTTTGAAGCATCAGTATGTCATTCGTTGGCACACTGCCGCAATTCTTGGCAAAGTTATGTAAAATAAATGATAAAATTATGTTTTTTACATTCGTTTGCAGTTTTTTTGTCTGCAGGGAACGCAATCATGCACCCCTCTCTGCGGCTCTTTTCTGCAACGCAGTTTCGTCCCGTTTTCAAACAAGGCTTCTTTGCACTCAAAACAAGCCTTGTTTGCAATGAAAAGAAGCCTTCTTTTGAGTGCAAAGAAGCCTTGTTTTTAAAAGTAAAAAAGTCAAAGGGTGAAAAAGTAAAAGGGGGTTAGGATAATTGTCTGGGCGTTAATAAATTAATGAATTGGGAACGAAATGGGGCGAGGAACGGGAATTGGAAAATAAGATTTTTGGATATTGCTGTCCGGTAAAAACAAAAAAACGGACAAGACACTGTGACTTCTTGCGTCTGTCACATCTGTCTTGTCCGCTTGTTATGTCTTGAAGCCGGAGTAGGGGGAGGTTGTATGGGGTATGTCCGCAGCTTCCTTAGGGCGTGGCGGAAGCAGTAGTTCCCGCTCGTCCCCTTTGCTTGTGGCTCTTATTGCAGTACTTCCTGCTTTTGGTCGTGTACATAGTGCGACCCTGCTGCTTTGAGAAATTCGGCTTTTAGCTTCTTCACCAGTTTCGGGTTCTGTGCCGAAATGTCGGTCTGCTGTGCAGGTTCGGCAGTCAGGTCGTAGAGCGAGTAGTGATCAACATTTCCGAGTTCGTTGCCCGTGGCGTTGGTCTTGGGTCCGCTGTATGGCGGTATGAGTGCGTAACGACCGCTGCGGTATGCCAGACGGCCGCTTGCCTCCACCACATAACCCTTGCGTCCCTTGTCGCTCTTGCCGAGGAAAGTGTCGAGATAGTCCTGCGAGTCGAGTCCGTCGGGTATCTTTTCGCCTATCATGCGTGCGAACGATGCGAGCAGGTCCTGCTGTGTCACGAGTGCGTCGGTGGTGAAGTGGGCGATTTTTCCCTTCCAGTACATGAAGAAAGGCACGCGTGTGCCAGCCTCAAACAGACTGTACTTGCCGCCGCGGAGTCCGCCGTTGGGGTCGTGTATGGAGCGTGTTTCGCCGGCGCCGTCCTCATATCCGTCGTCGAGTACGGGACCGTTGTCGCTTGTGAATATCACGATAGTGTTGTCGTCCAGACCTTTCTCTTTCAGATATTTCATAGTCTCGCCCACGCACCAGTCTGCTTCTATCACCACATCGCCGCGTGCTCCCGTGGCCGACTTGCCCTCGAACTGCGATGCCGGGACGCGTGGAACGTGCGGCTCGTGCAGTCCGTAGTAGAGGAAGAACGGCTTGCCCTGCGGCACAGTGTCAATGTAAGCCTTCACTTTGGCGAGTATGTCGGCAGCCATGGTCTTCTCGTTCCAGATGGCACTCTTGCCGCCTTTCATGAATCCTATGCGTGGAATGCCGTTAATTACAGCGTTCTGATGTCCGTGACTCCAGTGCATCTTCACCAGTTCGGGGTTGTTCACGCCGGTGGGCTCGCCCTCGAACGGGTGTTCATAATCTACGGAAATGGGGTCGTTGGGGTCGAGGTTGGCCACGCGTCCGTTCTCGACATACACCGTAGGCACACGATCGACGGTGGCGGCGATGAGGTAGGTGTAGTCGAACCCGATGGCGTTGCCCGACGGTGTTATCTGTCGGTTCCAGTCAATCTTGCCCTCGCCCATGCCCAGATGCCACTTGCCTATGGCGGCGGTGGAGTAGCCGGCGTGCTGGAACATCTTGCCAATGGTGAACTGGTCGGTGCCGACGAGCAGCGGAGCATCGCCCGGCAGAATCTTGGCATCGTCGTTACGCCACGGATACATGCCCGTCATGAGGCCGTAGCGCGACGGTGTCGATGTGGCAGACGAGGCGTGTCCGTTGGTGAAGCAGGCACCGTTCTGCGCCAGGAAGTCGATGTTGGGTGTCGAGACGGTGCGGTTGCCGTAGGCACTCACATCGCCCCAACCCAGGTCGTCGGCTATGATTATTATCACGTTGGGTCTTTCTGTCGCCTCTGCCGACATCGGCATCGCCGCCAATGAAGCCAGAGCCATGATGTTGTTCTTGTTCATGTCAGTATCTTGTCGTTAGTTATTTCATTCTGTATATGGTGAACGATTTCTCTGCTACGGTGATTGTCGGCGTTGATTTCACGAACAGTTCGCGTCTTTCCTCGGGGCTGACGGCATTTGGATTGTCGGGAGTAGCGCGCTGGTCGGGTTTTGCGGTGAGTGTGGTGATGTCGGCTCTGCCGGTGAACTTCCTGCCGTTCAGGTTGAGGGAGAATGTGGCAGGGGTGTTGCCGAGGTTTATTATCTTCACTATGTACTCTCCCGTCCGTGTGTCTTTGCCTGCTGTCACGAAGAGATTCTTTTCGCCTTCGGTGTTTGATACGTCATACACCACATCCACAGTGTTGTCGCGCAGCATCTTGCACAGATGGTAGTTGAAGGTCTTCACGCTTTGTGTGGACGAGTTGAGAAGCATGGGCTGAAGGTCGCCACGGTTTATGCACTCCCAGTTGCGCATCAGTGGTCGGTCTGCCATGATTGGCTTCAGGTCGGCGTTGCGTTCCAGTGCCATCTTGAATATGCCTTCGGCGAGTATGGCAGTAGGGTATTGTCCCACCGGACCGCCCACACCGTTGCCCATGATTCCGAGTTCGGCTATGTAGAGGCGTATGCCCAGCCGCTTGTAGTGGTCGAAGCGGTGGAAGTTGTCGATGGCCCACTGCACGTTGCGGTAGTAGTGCTCGTCGAACACTTCAATTTCCTTCTTGTCCACAAACTTGTCAATGTCCTCCTGCTGGCGGTCGTTCAGCGTGCTGTTGGCAATATATATAAGGTGTGGATAACGCTCTTTGAGAGCTTTGTAAATCTGATGGTATTTCTCGTAATACACGGGTCCGAAGTCTTCGTTTCCTATTTCGACATATTTCAGAGGGAACGGTTCGGGATGTCCGTTTTCGGCACGCATGGCTCCGTACTTGCTGTCTGTGGGACCAATGGCATACTCGATTGCGTCCAAGGCATCCTGAATGTAGTAGTTCACATCGGTGGGTTTGTGCATGAAGTTGCCGTCCTTGTCGCGCTTCACCCATTCCGTGCAGACCATGCCCACGGGTATGACATACATGGCGTTGCATCCTAAATACTCGCAAAGTTCATAGAACTCGTGCATGCCGAGTCCGTCGCTGCGGTAGTGTGGTTCCCACTTTCCCCACTGTCCTGGGCGCATGGCTATGTCGCCCACTGTCTTTTTCCAGTGGTTCATGGTCTCTTCATTCACTCCGTGTATGTTGCATCCGCCGGGAAAACGCAGGAAGTCGGGGCGGTAGTCCTTGAGGTTCTGCACTATGTCGGCACGGAATACCGACTTGCCGCCATCGTAAGTGTCGCCGGGAAACATCGACACCATGTCGAGTTGCAGTGTGCCTTTCTTTGTCGGGACGATGCGCAGCATACCGTCGGCTACGCTCTTCTGGGCGGTGAGCGTCACGTTGTGCTTCTCCCAGGAGTCTCCCTTCCTTAGAGTTATGGTTGCCGGTGTCGAGCAGGGTTTGCCGTCCTTGTCGGCAAGGCACACTTCAAGCGCGCCTTCATACTGCCTGGCAAGCGCGTAGAGCGACAACCGGTAGCCTACGCCCTGCTTGAAAGCCATACCGAAGTAGCCGGTGTTTACGATGGCGGCATCGCTTCCGTTGCTTATGTCTTCAAGCACATCAATGCGCATGGAGTGGCTGTTGTTGGCGTTCAGAGGGTTGTCGGCGGTGCGCTTTACGCGTATCGGCGAATTGGTGAGCGGCAGAGTGAGCCATCCCACGAGCGGGTCTATCTGGTAAATCTGCTTTATGGGTTGCTTGGGGTTGGGCATGTCGGCATACATTCCGTCCTTGATAATGAGTCCTTCGGGCAGGTTAGCCTCCTCGAAGTTGCGGTTGCGCACAAGTTCTGCATACAGACCTCCGTCGCCTATCATGCCTATCTCCTCATAGTGCCAGCCGTATTCCACGCGCTGCACCTTCTTGGCTTTCTTCGTGTTTACAGTTACAATGTCTGTGGCTAAGGCTTCTGGCGTTGCGGAAAACAGCATCATTGCAGATAGAAAAGAAGCGGCTGTCGGTAGGTTCCAATAATGTTTCATGATTTTTTTGTGTGTTTTAGTTTTTAGGAAAAATGAAAAATGACTGTATAAAGACATACGGCTATTCTCACGATGCCTGAATCCACGGCGAGAACGTGCTGACATACACATGAAAGCGTTTCGTTCATCGGCGTTTTTCGTCGGTCGCACACCATATTGTTCATGTACTGTGTGCATCCGCGGGGATTGTTGTCGTTTGTAATAGCCGTATGTCTGATTTTCTTACTTTTTGATTCTATATACTCTGAAGGTCTTGGCAGGAAGCGTGTCGCTGAGTGTTGAACATGCCGTCTTGCCCTTCTGTGCGGCAGCAACGGCTGCCGTGCCTTTCAGCGGAACGATGCGGTCGGGGGTGTCGAGGGTGTTTTCGGCATCCATGTCGGTGCATGTAAGGGTGGTGGTGACGGCTTGCGAAGCCTGTTTCATGCCTTTAAGGCTGAGCGTTACATTCTGTGTCTTGTCGGAAGTGTTTATCACTTTCACGACAACGGTGCCGTCGTTACGGTCGGTTACGGCGCTGGCGAAGAGTCCGTCCTGACCCTTCTGGCCGGCTACCGGCTTGCCGTTCATAAGCAGTGGGAGCACGTTTGTGCCGCGGTTCTGTGCATACATCTGCTGCACATAGTAGCTTACGGTCTTGAACATGCGCACATTGTCGTACCACATCATGTCGGGTCGCCACTGCCAACCGTCTATGTGGGCAAACAACGGAGCGTATGTAGCCATGCGTACAATGTCGGCATTGCGCTCAAGGTCGGTCATAAAGGCGGCTTCGTAGAGCGAGGTCTCGTAGTGGTTCCACTTCTTTCCGTCGCCATGGCAGGCATATTCTCCAGCAAACACCTTGGGTCCCTTGCGGTTGTAGTTCTCGTAACGCAGTCCATGACTTAGGAACCACTTCTCGTTGCGGTAGAAATGCTCATCCACAAGGTCGGCTTTCAGTTCGGTCATAGCTTTCCAACCGTGCTCGAAAGCTTCGCCTTCGGAGTCGGGACCCGATGTGCCTATGAGCTGTATGTGCGGATAACGTGCCTTGATGGCCTTGACAAACGGTTTCAGACGCTCGAAGTAAAGATTCTCCCACTGTTCGTTTCCCACTGCAAGATACTTCATGTTGAAAGGTGCCGGGTGTCCCATTTCGGCGCGTTTGCGTCCCCATACGGTCGTGGTGTCGCCGTTGGCAAACTCAATGAGGTCGAGACAGTCCTGAATGTAGGGCTGGAGCTTGTCCAGGGCGACATGTGCTTTCGGGTCGTTCCAGTTCTGGTATTGGCATGCCATGCCCACATTGAGCACCGGCAGAGGCTCGGCACCGATGTCTTCGGCAAGTTGGAAGTACTCGAAGAAGCCCAGTCCGTAGCTCTGGAAGTAGTCGGGGAAGTAGCGATGGTCGAAGGTAAACTCCCAACGGTTGCGGTTCAGCGGACGGTTCTCCACCGGACCTATCGTGTTTTTCCATTGGTAACGGTTCTCAAGTGTTTCGCCTTCGACAATACATCCGCCCGGGAATCGCAGCACTCCGGGGTGAACATCGGCAAGAGCCTGGCCGAGGTCGCGGCGCATACCGTTCTCGCGGTTCTTGAAAGTGTTTACGGGGAAGAGGCTGATGTGTTCGAGTGCCACCGCGTTCTTGCTGTCGAGGAAGATGCGCAGATTGGCGTTGTTGTCGGTCTTGGGCGATTTCAGTATCAGTTCATATTTCTTCCAGTCGGCAGAAGTGATGTCGAGAGTGGCCGATACGAAATCCTGACGTTCCTCCATAGTGCTTTGGTCGATGAGTTGCACCCTTATCTTCGATGCTCCGTTGGCGGCTTTTGCCCAGACGGTGAAACGGTAGTCCTCGCCTTTGAGCACGCCGATGCCGAAGTAACCCTCGTTTTGCAGACCCGTGCGACGTTCCTTGTGTCCGGCATCGCTGAGCACTACATAGTGCGGACAACGCTCGAACGGACCGTCGTTCTTTAATTTCACATTGCCGAAAGTCTGCCATCCCATGAGCGACTGGGGGAACTCAAACGAGCGGTTCTTCACCAGTTCGCCGTAAAGACCGCCGTCTGCGGCGTAGTTAATGTCCTCGAAAAAGACGCCGTACATGGTCTTTGCTATGTCGGCTCCGGCTTTCTTCGTCTCGATTGTCATCACATGCTCTTGCGCCATCAGGCTTGATGCGCATCCAAGGGCGAGTGAAGCTAAAATCAATTTTGTATTCATATAATTAAGATTGGATTGTGATTGTAAAATTACGGCATACCCTCTGTGTTGGGAATCATACCGACATTCTCGCTAATGTTTCTGGTGCTAAATTACTGCTTTTTGTTGGAAAAGACGTTTTTTGTGTGAAGATTATTTTAAATTGTTTGCCGTTTTTATTTTGTACTTCCTTTTCTTTGCACTAACTTTGCAAGAGATAGGCTGCGCTCGTCAATCGGAATGCAGGCTTGCATTGCGCTCGTCAGCATTGTCCTCCTTGTCGTTTGTCTGCCTGTCTTATGAAAAGCATATTGCGGATATGCGAAACTTGAATTAAATGTAAGAACCATGAGAGAAAAGATAGACTGCTTCCTGCCTTGCGATGATGTCTGTGCCATTGCCGACACACTGCAGGTGCTACGGCAGAGTAAGACGATACAACATATAAATCTGTTGGTGACACCCGACTTCGCACAACATAACGAAGCCCCCGACAACTGTTCCTTGTTGGCGGTGGACAGCATCACTTCTTCCGAATCAATTGCCGTTATGGCTGGCAATACCGATGCCGACTATGTGCTTCTGAGTCTGTCGGCAACGCCGTTCACACTCGGTATGAGCGCACTTGAACGCCTCTTGCGGGTGGCTGCTGACAGTAATGCGGGCATGGTGTATGCCGACCATTATGCAGTCTCGGCAGGAAAGACGGAGCGTCACCCTGTGATTGACTATCAGACGGGCAGCGTGCGCGATGATTTCGACTTCGGACAGCTTGTACTCCTGCGTGCCTCGCTCCTGCACGACTATGTGCAACAGCAGCAGGAAAGTGCGTTGCAATGGGCTGCCTTCTATGATTTGCGTCTTTATATAAGCCGCAAATCGTCGATATTCCATATCAATGAATTCCTTTACACACGCCAGGAAACCGACACACGGCGCAGCGGCGAGAAGCAGTTCGATTATGTGAATCCGCGAAACCGTGATGTACAGGTGGAAATGGAGCAGGTGGTGACACACCATCTGGAGCAGATAGGCGCATTGGTGGACACTTCGGAGTATGCCAAGATTGACTACCGTGAGCAGGATTTCGATGTGGAAGCCTCGGTCGTGATACCCGTGTTCAACCGTGAACGCACTGTGGCCGATGCCGTAAATTCGGCTCTTGAACAGAAAACGACATTCAAATATAATGTGATTGTCGTTGATAATCATTCGACAGATGCCACTACCGGAATCCTTGAAGAGATGGCGGCGGCAGACAACCGACTTGTCCATATCATACCGGACCGCACCGACCTCGGTATCGGAGGATGCTGGAATGTGGCGGTGGATGACGACCGTTGTGGACGCTTTGCTGTGCAGCTCGACAGCGACGACCTCTATTCTTCGCCGCAGACATTGCAGCGTATCGTCGATGAATTCTATCGTCAGGGGGCGGCTATGATTATAGGAAGCTATCGTATGTGCAACTTCAAACTCGAAACTCTGCCGCCTGGACTCATCGACCATCGTGAGTGGACCGACCAAAACGGTCCTAACAACGCCTTGCGCATAAACGGACTTGGTGCGCCGCGTGCATTCTTCACGCCGCTTGTACGGCAGATACAGTTCCCCAACACAAGCTATGGCGAGGATTATGCCCTCGGACTTGCATTCAGTCGCAAGTATCGTATAGGCAGAATCTACGACGAACTCTACCTCTGCCGCCGTTGGGATGGCAACAGTGATGCCGCCTTGAGCGTGGAAAAGGTGAATGCCAACAATCTGTACAAAGACCGTCTGCGCACGCTTGAAGTGTCGGCACGCCAACAACTCGTAGCCGGTAAGGACGATGTGGCGGTGGATAGCTCCCTGCAACGCTTCTTCAACCGTCAGCTTGAAACTTGGGACGAAGCGAGAAAGCATTTCCGCGACCTTCAGAATGTGCTTACACGCGAACTCTCATGCGACAACACTGTGCTCAAAGTGCAGTTCAATCCCACACGGATGGTATCGACGGGAGCGAAGATTGACAAGGCATCGCTTGCCAAAAGACCATGTTTCCTCTGTGAATGCAACCGTCCGAAGGAGCAAATGACAAAGAATATTGACAGCAATTTCTCACTTCTTGTCAATCCGTATCCTATTCTTCCGGCACACTTCACCATTCCTATGCGCCGTCACAGAAGGCAGGAAGTGGGTGGAAACTATGGCGAAATATACAAGCTTCTGCGTCTGTATCCCGAACTTATGGTGTTCTATAATGGTCCAAAGTGTGGTGCGTCGGCTCCCGACCATCAGCATTTTCAGGCCGGAACAAGTGGCGTCCTGCCATTGCAGACCGACTGGCCGCGACTCAGTCGCAGCCTTGATGTGCTTGTAAAGGAAAATGATGAAGAGTATCTGGCATTGGTTACGAGCTATGTAGTGCCTGCGTTTGTTGTCTGCTGCACGCATCCTGAGGTGGGCGAACGACTCTTCCGCACGCTCTATGCGGCTCTCCCTATGCACGGAGGCGACACCGAACCGATGATGAACATCGTGGCATGGCGCGACGGCGACACCTTGCTCTCTGTCGTGATACCGCGTGCAAAGCATCGTCCCGACTGCTATTTTGCCGACGACGGCAGTAAACTCCTTGTCAGTCCGGGTGCTCTCGACATGGCAGGACTGATTATTACGCCACGCCGGTGCGACTTCGACAGTATCACAACCCAGCGTGCTGTCGAAGTACTCAATGAATGCGGAATGCACGCCGACGAGTTGTCGTGTACCATATCAAAACTCAAAGCACACGCAGCGGGACGCTTTTCGCCGAGCCATCACTTCGCCGGCAAACAGCCGCAGGTGGCTGTCGGCATCGTGAGCGGAGCAAGAATAAGTTTCTCTCTCAATGCCCCTTACATGGCAAAGGGCAGTCTTATCACCGGCGAACAGCAGGTGGAATTCTCTGAGGGAGGCATCCTTTGGAACGGCATACAGTATCGTGAGCTTACATTCCATCCGCAGTCGGCCGACGCTTCGTTCTCGTTGCATGATGTTACCATTGGTGTCAATTTCCATTGGGAACGCCGTGAGACACAGACTTTCCTTGGAACGCTCCGCCTTGTAGTGGATTCCGATAAGGTCTGTGCCATAAACGAACTGCCGGTAGAGTCGTATCTGGCGAGTGTAATATCGAGTGAAATGAGTGCCACATCAAGTCTTGAGCTTCTGAAGGCTCATGCTGTCATCTCGCGCAGCTGGCTTTTGGCACAGATTGAGCAGCGTCGCAGATTGCAGTCGGGCGAGGGTGGCAACGGATTCTTCTCTTTTATACGCAAGGACGACGAACTTATAAAGTGGTACGATCGTGAGGACCACACCATATTCGATGTTTGTGCCGACGACCATTGCCAGCGTTATCAGGGCATAACCAAGGCAACGAGTGAGAAAGTGACGCAGGCTGTTCATGCAACGCGTGGTCAGATTCTCATGGACGGCGACGAGATTTGCGACGCACGATTCAGTAAATGCTGCGGCGGCGCAACCGAAGAGTTCCAGTATTGCTGGGAGAATATCAAGAAACCGTACCTCATTGCCGTGCGCGATGTGGTTTCCTCCGATATCGATGCCGACTCGTTGCTGCCCGACCTTACCGTGGAAGCGAATGCCGAAAAATGGATTCGCACCGCTCCCAAGGCTTTCTGCAACACCGCCGACAAGAAGATTCTTTCCGAAGTGCTTAACGATTACGACCAGGAGACAACCGACTTCTATCGTTGGCATGTCACATACACGCAGGAACAGTTGCAGCGTCTCGTCACCGACCGCCTCAAAATGTATTTCGGCGACATCGTCGATCTCATCCCGTTGGAGCGTGGGCGCAGCGGGCGCATCTGTCGCCTGAAGATTGTCGGCACGTTGCGCACGTTCACGATAGGCAAGGAACTTGAAATACGCCGCACTTTAAGCGATACGCATCTGTACAGCAGTGCGTTCGTGGTGGATAAGGAAGACATTGCCGAAGGCGTGCCTCAGACATTCCGCATCACCGGAGCCGGATGGGGACACGGTGTCGGTCTTTGTCAGATAGGTGCCGCAGTGATGGGTGCCGATGGTTACGGCTACGACAAGATACTGTTGCATTACTATCGTGGAGCTGAAATAAAGAAGATATATAAATAATAAGGTTACGCAAACTTTCAATTTGTTGAGAGCATGTTAGTAGGTACGCAAAACTTAAGTACTCCCTACTGCATCTGCCATAATGACATGACAGTGCGCAGCAACAAGAACGAATAGATGAAAAATAGAAGTCCGTGGGCATGGATTCCCACATTATATTTCGCCGAAGGACTGCCAAATGTCGTTGTCACGGCATTGTCAATCGTCATGTATATGCAGATGGGACTCACCGATGCCGAAGTGGGTCTCTACACAGGGTGGCTTGCATTGCCGTGGGTGGTGAAGCCGCTTTGGAGTCCGTTCATCGACCTTTTGAAGACAAAACGCTGGTGGGTGCTCGCCATGCAGGTGCTCATGGGCAGCGCATTGGCAGGCATTGCCTTCACTTTGCCCACTGCATTCTGGTTTCAGGGTACGATGTTCTTCCTCTTCCTGATGGCATTTGCCAGTGCCACGCACGACATTTCTGCCGACGGTTTCTACATGATTGAGCTTGACGAACACAACCAGGCGAAGTATGTAGGGCTTCGTAACACCTTCTACCGTCTTGCCGTCATCTTCGTGAATGGTGCTCTTGTGTCGCTTGCCGGACTGTTGGAACATACGTTCAACGTCTCCGTTGTCTATACATGGACACTCATTTTCTATGCACTTGCAGCTCTCTTCATTGGCATCTGGCTTTATCACTGCAAGATGATGCCTCACCCTGCCGCCGATGCGGGCTCTGAAAAGAGTGTAGGCGAGGTGGCTGTGGAACTGAAGCACATGCTCTTCTCCTTCTTCCGCAAGTTCGGTTGCAAGGAGACGGTGATAGTGATGCTCTTCTTTCTGTTCTACCGTTTCCCGGAAGCATTGCTCAACACCATGACGAAGACATTCCTCATGCGCCCCAATGCCGATGGCGGTATGGGACTTTCGCCCGAAGAATACGGTCTGGCGCAGGGTACGGTGGGGCTCATCGGACTCCTGCTTGGCGGCATTCTCGGCGGTGTTCTCGTCAGCCGCGACGGTATGAAGCGTTGGCTTTGGCCTATGGTGTGTGCCATAACTCTGCCCGATGCCGTCTATATTTTCCTTAGCTACACGCTCGATGCCAATCTCTGGGTGGTGTCGTCGTGCCTCTTTGTAGAGCAGTTCGGCTACGGACTCGGCTTCACCGTGCTCACGCTTTACATGCTTTTTTACAGTCAAGGCAAGTTCAGAACATCGCATTATTCCATCTGTACGGGCATTTCCTATCTCGGACTCATGCTTCCCGGCATGGTGTCGGGATATATAAAGGACTTCGTGGGCTACCAGATGTTCTTCATTATCGTGATGGCGTGCTGCCTTATCACATTCCTTGTGACGGTGTTTCTGAAGATAGATCCCGACTTCGGAAAGAAGCGTTGAGGCACCGACTGCCATGTGTTTTATGAATGTTGAGGCTTGCAGAAAAGCATTTAGCCATAGAAGCAAAACCATAGACAAGTTTATTTGAAAGATTAAAAGAATGACAGATTACGACAGTACAGACATCCGCTGCAACTCCCGGCAACAGCCTTCGCATGGCTTCCGACGCTGGTTGTGGCTTCCGACGCTGCTTTTCGGCGACGGACTGCTGCTTGCTGTCATTCTCATGGCGATGATAATGCTTCACCGCTTCGGCATAACCAAGACTGAGGCGACGCTTTATACATCGCTGCTCTGCCTGCCTCTGGTGCTGCGTCCGTTGTTGGAGACGGTGGTGACATACTTCCGCGGCACCACAAAGGTGTGGATTCTTTCTGCCGAATTCATCTCGGCTCTCTCCCTTTGCGCCCTTGCTTTCATCCTGCCCACGGGCTACTGGTTGCAGGGAACGCTCTGTTTTCTCATGTTCTTCGTCATTGCCGGCGTGTTCGGCAGCATAGCGGTGGAGCGGTTCTATCTTGTCAACACATTGCCTGACGACCTTGCCGGGCGCAGTATTCCGACATTGTTCCGAAGCCTTGCCATACTCTTCGGCATCGGTATATGTACCACTCTTGCCGGCAATATGGAGGTTGTCACGCGCAACATACGCTATTCGTGGAGCTTTGTGGTGTATGTCATGGCTGGAGTGGAATTCTTTCTGTGGTTGTGGCACACTGTCTTCCTGCCCGGAGGAAGGCGTGTCCCGGCTGGCATGAAGAGCTTGAAAGGAGTGCGTTTCACTGATTTCAAGGCGTCTTTCATGTTGCTGTTGCGAGAGAAAAAGAGCCGTTTGATGCTTGTAATGTTCTTTCTTTTTGTCTTGCCGGAAGCTTTTCTTGCTCTCATGGCTCCGCTCTTCATGGTGGATGCGGCGCATAATGGCGGACTCGGACTTGCACCGCAGGAGTTCGGACTGGCTTTCGGTACGGTGGGTGTGATGGCTTTCTTCGTTGGCAAGAAACTTGGACTTAATGCCGTCCGCAGCCTCTCTCTGCGCCATGTCATGCTCCCTGCCGCGGTGCTGATGTCGTTTCACGGTGTGATGATGCTCTACCTTAGTTATAATCTCTCAGCATCGTTTGCTATGGTGTGCCTTGCCTCGTTCATTGGTTATGCCGCATCAGGCTTGGGTATGGCTTCCCTTTACGTGGCAATGATACAGTATGCCGTGGCCGATTGTGCCTTGTTGCGTCGTGCCGTGGCTCTTTCCGTCGTCCCGTTGGCGGTGGTTCTTACGGGCTTCTTCGTGGGATTGATGCAGACGGAAATGGGTTACCGCCAGTTTTTCAGCGTTGTCTCATTCCTTTATGCAGCACCGGTTGTTGTCGCACTGTGGCTTTTGTTGTTTTCCAAAGGTAGAACTTAGTTCTTTTTGTTGACCATGCGGCTCATTTGACGCATTTTCTTTTTTGTTTTATCCCAAATCGGTCATTAGATTTTTCTCCATCAGTGTTGTCGAGTTGAACGCTCAATCTCCTATAGTTTTGTCGGATATGTGTGGAAAGGACCTTGTTGATGATAATGTCATGCAATGGAAAATCCCTTCTTCCTTCATGGTTTTGAAGGAGGAAGGGATTCTTTGTTTGGTGCAGTGGTATAGTCTTGTTACTTCACCACGACCTTCTGTGTTCCCGTGGCTGTTTTTACAAGATAGACACCAGCCGTGAGTTCTTTGCCTATGGGCAGACTCTGTCCGTTGTTTGAGTAGAGGCGATAGGGCCATGAGCTTACTATTCGGCGGTTCACTACGGTTACGCCATTGTCGTCTTTTGTGGTGGATATGCCCGATGCCGGATGATGCTCGTGTGCCACCTGGTTGAACATAAACTGGCAACCGGTGTCGGTGGTATTGGTGCCTTCGCCCCAGTTGAACACCTTGTAGCTGTGCACCGCCCTTGTCTGGTTCATCTCCGTCGTGCCGCTGGTGATGGTGTAGTAGCCTTTCGTGCTGGCTTTGTTGAATGCCCATCCGCTTTCAGGTTCTTCGGCAACGGTTTTCAGTGCCGTGTTATATTCTGCCACGGGCGATACGAAAGTGTCGTCAGCGCGGTTTACTATGTTGAAAGTGCCGTCCTGACGTTTCTCAAACTTCCATTCCGAAGCCCTTGTTGCGTTTGCCTGTGCATAGAGGTCGCCGCCGTCGCCAGCCGAAGTGGGGTAGTAGCCGTCGCGCAACGGCGTGCTGAACTGATACCAATAGGTGTCGTTCTCGTCGCTAAGTGTCGGTGCCGAATCCTCGTCGTCTTTTGGGGTATCGAATGTTTTGTCTGGCGAGTAGGTCAGTCCTTCCACGGCGTTGTTGCCTTCGGTGTCGGTAATGACGAAAGTGAATTGCCACTTGTCGCGTTTTGTACCTCCGCTGTTGGCATGTGGCAGCTTCATGAACACCTTGTTCCATCCCTTGTTCAGGTGCAGACCCACGGCGTTGCGTGCTGTGAGGTTCTCGTTTTTGAGTCCTTTTACGGCGTCATCCTGCGGAATTTCGCAGTCGGTCTGTTCCCATTCTGGTGCCGGAATTTCCTTGTCGTTGAGCCAGATGTGCGACCCGCGGCGGTCCCATTGTCCTGCTTTTGGCGCATATTCGCTGCCGGAGCGGCTGTAGGTGTAGAACTCTATCTGTGCTCCCACCTCCTGTTCTATGGGTGAGTAAACGTAAGTCCATGCGTAGGCAGTCTGGTTGGCCGACGGATTGGCGAAGTACGAGGGTACTAACGAGTGCCAGATGTGGCGCAGATAGATGCCGGCGCCGGTGGCGATGGATGTGCTGTAGGTCGTGCCGTTGTATGTGAACGACTTCGGCAGTATGTCGTCGCTGCACCGTTCGGGCGGCAGTGTGAGCGAGGCGTTGCCTCCGTTGGGGAACGGTTCGGTGATGCGCCAGCGCACGTTGCTCTGCTTGACGTATGGTATAGGAGCTTCCTTGAGCGAGTGTGCCTTGTGGAAGAGGAATCGTCGCTCGAAGTCGGCGAACTCGTCGTATTCCTCTCCGCTGTTGGGCAGGGTTGTTCCTCCCTGTTCTATGTATTGCTTTCCGCCGCCTTTCCATGCGCGTTCGGCTGAGGCGAGTATGTTGGCATACTGGTTGTTTTGCCTGATGATGTCGGTTTCAGTCTCCGTCTTGGTGTCGTTCCATGTGGCGGTGATGGTGCCGGCTATCTCCTCGCTGCCCTGCTGTGCATAGTATATGTTGCTCTTGTAGATGCCCACGAGGTCGGCATACACGTCGAAGTGGTTGATGTAGTTGTAGCGGCAGTCGATGTTGGGCATTCCGCTGACTAATTTTCCGTTTGCCGACCACATCTGGGTCATGTCGGCAATGCCTGAGGTTATGCCTTTGTTCATGAGCGGATTCCACAGCAGCACCTTGCGGTGGAGTGTGTTGCGCACATAGCCTGCCATTTCTTCGAGGAATCCTGCCTGTATGCTCACTTCGTCGCCGCCTATGTGTATGTAGGGAGCCCGTGTGAAAGTGGCAGCCACTTCGTCGAGAATCTTTTTAAGGGCGGTGCGTCCTCTTGTGCTCTGCATGTCGAACCCCATGGCCTGGGTGAACACATCGCTGTGTCCCGGCATGTCGATTTCGGGTATGACGGTGATGCCGTGCTCGGCGGCATACTCCTCTATCTCACGGCATTCTGCTTGCGTGTAGAACTTGCCGGGGTAGCGTGTCATGTTGCGGTCGGCGGTGAGTTCGGGGTAGGCATTCACTTGAAAACGCCACGCCAGCTTCTCTGTGAGGTGCCAGTGGAACACGTTCACCTTGAAGCGTGACAGCAGTCGTATCTCCTTCTTCAGTTCTTCTACCGACAGGAACGACCTGCCAACATCCTGCATCCATCCGCGCAGCTTGAAGGCGGGCCAGTCGGTGATGCTCACGAGTTCGAGTTCGGGAGCTGCGCCGTCGTTGTATCCTTCGGCGAGCTGTGTCAGTGTCTGTACGGCGCGTGTCACTCCTATTTCCGTCACTGCCTTTATGCTGATGGCGTTGTCGGTGATGTCGAGCGTGTATGCCTCGTTGTCGAATCCGGCGAGGGTGTAGTCGTGTGCTCCTTCTATGTTGTCTGTAATCGTGACGCTCACTTTTGCCTCGGCGTCATTGCTTGTGGTGCAGCCGTTGTCGGCAAGGAATTGGCGCAGAGCCTTGTTGCCGGTGGCATCGTTCAGTTGTACGCTTCGGTTCAGTAGGAACGAGCCTTGTTTCTGGTTTACGACATGCGGATAGGGTAGCAGGTCGTTCACTTTCGCCTCGGCGTTGCGTGGCGAGACTGTTCCCAATGCAAGGAGAAGCAGTGCCGGGTAGATTTTCGTCCGTTTCATATTCATTGGTTTATTGTTTGTTGCAGGATTGTCGTGTCAGGTGCAATGGTTGTAAGCGGGCGGTGCCGTTTGGGTATGTCAGTCGATGAACCGCTTTGTTATTTCCTTGTATTCGTCGATTCTTCTGTCGCGGAGGAACGGCCACCAGCGGCGCACATCCTCGCTGTGTGCAAGGTCGATTTCCACTGTGATGCTTTCCTCTTCATCCGATGGCGAGCGGTGGAGCATTTCGCCTTGCGGACCCACCACCATCGACGAGCCCCAGAACTCTATTCCGGGTGTCTGTCCGCTTGGGTCGGGCTCGAATCCCACACGGTTCACCGACACTACCGGCAGTCCGTTTGCCACGGCATGACCTCTCTGCACAGTCGTCCATGCCTCGCGTTGCCGCTGCTGCTCGTCGGGTGTGTCGCTTGCGGCATAGCCTATGGCTGTGGGGTAGATGAGGATTTCGGCACCTTGCAGTGCCATCAGACGCGCTGCTTCGGGGTACCACTGGTCCCAACATACGAGCACTCCGAGGCGTCCGACGCTTGTCTGGATGGGACGGAAGCCGAGGTCGCCCGGTGTGAAGTAGAACTTCTCGTAGTAGGCAGGGTCGTCGGGGATGTGCATCTTGCGGTACTTGCCGGCTATGGTGCCGTCGCGCTCTATCACGACAGCCGTGTTGTGGTAGAGTCCCGGTGCGCGTCGCTCAAAGAGGGAGGTGACAATCACCACGTCGCATTCCTTGGCTATCGCGCCGAAGAAGTCGGTGGACGGGCCGGGTATGGGTTCGGCGAGGTCGAAGTTGTCCACATCCTCCACTTGGCAGAAGTAGAGCGAGTTGTGCAGTTCTTGCAGCACAATGAGTTGCGCACCCTGTCCGGCGAGCTGCTTTATGCCCTCGGCGAGGCGGTTCATGTTGTCTGTTGCGTCGGCAACATTATGCTGTTGCAGGTATCCTATTTTCAGTTTGTTCATAAGTTCACGTTTGGAAAATGTTAAAGTCTTTACAAAGTTAGCTCTTTTTTCTGTCTTTTCTTGTTCTGTGAGCGATTTTTTGTGATTTGCGGTAATGGGAAATGTGATTTGAGAAACAATTCGTTCTTATGGTTTATTGTCATGGCAAGCGAGCTTCTCCAACTTCTATTTCTCCTATAGTCAGCCCTGCCTGCTTCATGATTTGCCCGACTCATTTTTTGTTTTCCGCATGATTACAAAAAAAACAAGGCTTCTTTTGTGTGCAAAGAAGCCTTGTTTGGAATGCAAAGAAGTCTTGTTTTGAGTGTAAACAAGACTTCTTTTTAATGTGTTTGTAATTAGTTGTGGATTAGTGGGTTATGCTTTGGCCTTCTCTTCCTTTTTCTGTGTGTCCGGCAGAAATCCTGCTATCACTCCCAGCAGTGGCAGGAAAGCACTCACCTGGAATATGAATTCGATGCTTGTCAGGTCGGCAAGCCATCCGAAGAATGCCGACCCCAGGCCTCCCAGGCCGAACATCAGTCCGAAGAAGATGCCGGCTATCAGTCCTACTTTGTCGGGCATAAGGTCGGTGGCATACACCACGATGGACGAGAAAGCGGATGCAATGATGAGTCCGGAGAGGAATGTGCAGACGATTGTGAGCGTGAAGTTGGCGTAAGGCATGGCTATGGCGAACGGTGCCGCACCGAGGATGGAGAACCATATAACGTACTTGCGTCCGAAACGGTCGCCGAACATTCCGCCGGCGAGCGTGCCTATGGCGAAGGCTGCAAGGAACACGAAAAGGCATATCTGTGATGCCTGCACCGTGATGCCGAACTTGTCGATGAGGAAGAACGTGAAATAGCTCGTGATGCACGAGGTGTAGAAGTACTTGGAGAATACGAGCAGGATGAGAATGCCCAACGCTCCGTATTTGGCACGCTTGGAGATATGGGTGTTGAGTCCGGTTGCCTTTTGCGGATGCTTCACTGAATAGACAAGCCGTTCCTTGTACCATGCGCCCAACCGCACCATGATGATGGCGGCAAGCATGGCGGCAATGGCGAACCACGAAATGGCGTGCTGGCCGAACGGCAGGATGATGAGGGCGGCAAGCAGCGGACCAAGGGCCGAACCTCCGTTGCCTCCCACTTGGAAGATGGCTTGCGCCAGACTCTTTCTGCCTCCCGATGCAAGCTGCGCCACGCGCGATGCCGTGGGATGGAACACCGACGAACCGAAACCGACGATGCTCACCGCAAGGAGTATCAGCAGATAGTTGTCGGCGAAGGCAAGCATCAGCAGACCCGTAAGCGTGAAGCACATGCCTATGGAAAGGGCGTATGGGCGGGGATGACGGTCGGCATACAGACCCGTGAAGGGTTGCAGGATGGACGAAGTCATTTGAAACACCAGCGTGATGATGCCTATCTGGGCGAAGGAGAAGTCGAACTTGTCCTTTATTATGGGGTAGATGGAGGGGATGATGGATTGAATCATGTCGTTGAGGAAGTGGGAAATGCCGCATATAACGAGCATCGAATACATCGTTCCTTCCGTCATTGTAGGGTGTCCCTTTATCTTGTTGCCTATTGATTTGATGTTCATTTCTTTGCTGTTCTGTCTGATGTAATGTGAAATTTAACCCAAATCGGTCATTGGGTTTTCTCTTATAACACGCTTGTTTCGGTCTGATGACCGATTGGGGGTTAAGGCCTTATGGGTTAAAAACAAGCCAGTCTATGTGCGGAAGAAGTGGTTCCTGCACTTAGACTGGCGTTGTTGTATGTGAAATGTTGTTCTGTCGTTTGCAGTAATTTGCCTTATGCCAACGGGTTCCACCCTTGGGCTTTAAGTTCAAATTCCTGGTTGTCGCGTGTGACGAGCATCTTGCCGAGTTCCTGGCGTGTGATGTGACCAATGAGTTTCACACCATCCATGTCCACAATCTTGGCGTGGTCGCCGATGGGTACGGTGAAGAGAAGTTCGTAGTCTTCGCCTCCATTGAGGGCGCATGTGGTGACATTCATGTTCAGTTCCTCTGCCATTACTGCCGTCTGGTAATCGATGGGGATGCTCTTCTCATAGATTCTGCATCCGCAGTGGCTCTGTTCGCAGATGTGCATGAGCTCGCTGCTGAGTCCGTCGCTGATGTCCATCATGGCTGTCGGGCGTATGTTGAGTTCGCGGAGGCGTGCTATGATGTCGCCGCGTGCCTCTGTCTGAATCTGGCGTTGTATGATGTATTCCTTTCCGGCGAAGTCGGGCTGGAAGTGTTTCAGTTCTTCCAGGCGTCGCTTGTCGTCCTTCTTCTGGGCTTCATTCACCATCTGGTAATAGACACTCTTCTCACGCTCAAGGAGTTGCAGACCCATGTATGCGGCACCGAGGTCGCCGGAAACGCAGATGAGGTCGGTGTCTTTTGCGCCATTGCGATAGACGATGTCCTCCTTTTTTGCTTCTCCTATTACGGTGATGCTTATTGCAAGTCCGGTGTAGGAAGAGGTTGTGTCGCCGCCGACAATGTCCACTCCCCATTTGTTGCAAGCCATGCGGAGTCCGCTGTAGAACTCCTCCATGTCCTCAACGGAGAAGCGTTTGCTCAGAGCTATGCTCACTGTGAGCTGGCGTGGGGTGCCGTTCATGGCGAAAATGTCGCTGATGTTCACCATCGCCGCCTTGTAGCCGAGGTGCTGAAGGTCGATGTAGGTGAGGTCAAAATGCACTCCTTCCATGAGCATGTCGGTGCTGACGAGCACTTCACTGTCGGGATAATGGAGCACGGCGCAGTCGTCGCCCACACCGTGAAGAGTGGATTTGTTCTTGGGAAGATAACCGTCGGTGAGTCGGTGTATGAGTCTGAATTCTCCGAGTTTTGATATATCTGTCATGGATATTATGCTCTTTTAATCATTTCGCGCATTATCTCTGTCATAAGAGGCTGTGCGTTGTTGGCGGCAATCTGCACCTCTTCGTGGCTCACTTCCACCGGTGTGTCTTCGAGTCCAAGGTCGGTAATGATGCTGATACCGAATGTCTTGATGCCGCAGTGGTGTGCCACGATTACCTCAGGGACTGTGCTCATGCCGACGGCGTCGCCTCCAAGACGGTGGTACATCTTGTATTCTGCGGGAGTTTCAAAGGTCGGTCCCTGCACGCCGATATATACTCCGTGCACCACACGTATGCCCTTTTCGGCAGCGATGGCGTCGGCTTCGGCGATGAGTGCATGGTCGTAGGTCTCGTGCATGTCGGGGAAACGCGGACCGGTAGGGAAGTTCTTGCCGCGAAGAGGGTGCTCTGGGAAGAAGTTTATGTGGTCGGTGATAATCATGAGGTCGCCGATTTTGAAGTCGGGGTTCATGCCTCCCGATGCGTTTGACACGAAGAGTGTCTTGATACCGAGTTCGTACATGACGCGGATGGGGAATGTAACCTCTTTCATGGAGTAGCCCTCATAGTAGTGGAATCGTCCTTCCATTGCCATGATGTCCTTGCCGCCGAGTTTGCCGAAGATGAGTTTTCCGGCGTGACCTTCCACTGTTGATACGGGAAAGTTGGGTATGTCTTTGTATGAAAATTCGTAGCTGTCGGTGATTTCCGTTGCCAACTGTCCTAAACCGGTGCCGAGAATGATGGCTGTTTCAGGACTTGTTGTCATTCTTTCTTTTAGCCAGGATGCTGTTTCTTGAATTTTTTCGTACATAACTTATGATTTTTTTGTTGAATTCTTTTTCGCCGCCGAGCAGGAATTTTATTTCCATTGGCAGGGCGTATGTGCTTTGTTTTACGTTGTCGCTGAGTGCTTCCGTGTGCAGGAGGCGTGTGCTGTCCTTTTCCGTTGTGATGATTATCTTTGGCGAAGGTAGTGCCTCGAACTCGCTGTTTATGCGTTCCTCATCGGCAGGGGTGAACTGATGGTGGTCGCCGAAAGTGAGCGGTGTGATGTGTTTCGATGTCGTTTGCAAATCGACAATCATCTGTTGCGGCGACGCAATGCCCGTGAGCAGGAGTATATGTGTGTCGGGTGTGATGCTGCTGACGGGGCGTTTGTCGTTGCCGAACACTGCGGTGAGGTCGTTGTACTTTATCGTTGTGAAGAAAAGTTCCTGGAATGGGAATAGGTTCATGGCGCGTTTCAGTACGCGGAACTCCATAGGTTTCAGGTCGGTAGGGCACTTTGTGATAATGACGATGTCGGCTCTGACCGTTCCTTCCTTTGGTTCGCGGAGTCGTCCGGCGGGCAGAAGGCGGTCGTAGATGATGAGTCGGTGGTAATCTACGAGCAGGATGTTCACGCCGGGTTTTACATAACGGTGCTGAAAGGCATCGTCAAGCAGAATCACTTCCACATCGTTTGTGGCGTCATCATGCTTCAAACGGTCAATGCCGCGGCGCCGGTTTTTGTCGACAGCCACATATATGTCGTCGTATTTCCGGTGTATCTGGAACGGTTCGTCGCCTATTTCCGGCATCGTGGTGCTTTCGTCGGCAAGTAAATAACCTTTGGTCTTTCGCCGATAGCCACGGCTAAGCACTGCCACTTTGACAGTGTTGTGCAGCAGATTGATGAGATATTCCACATGAGGGGTCTTCCCAGAGCCTCCAACGGTGATGTTGCCCACGGAGATTACGGGCGTGTTGTAGCTTTGGCTTTTCAGTAAACCGATGTCGAACATCCAGTTCCTGAACCTCACGCCGATACCGTAAAGCCAGCTGAGGGGCAGTAGCCATTCCGTTATTTTTATGAAGTCACCTTCTGTTCGCATTATGTTTTCTTTGTTGTTCTTGATTGGAAATCTTTGTGTTCCGCCTCCCGTTTACTTCATGTTGATGATGAACGGGACGCGTGCTTGCAGCATTTCGCGGCTGTTCATGTTCTTGAGAAGCATGTAAGGCTCGTAGAATTCGGCGAGATTTGCGCGGAGCTGCTCGTCAAGGTAGTTGCCTTTGGACATGCTTCCAAGTATCTGGTCGGCCCAAGACGGTGGTGCCGGGTACTCTCCGGTCTGCCATTTGTCCATCTTTGCCAGTTTTGCTGCCTTTGCAATAGCCGCATCAAGGCCTCCGAGTTCATCTACAAGCTTTATCTTCAATGCGTCGCTGCCGAGCCATACACGTCCTTGTGCGATGCGTTCCACCGCTTCTGTGCTAAGATGTCTGCCGTCGACCACACGCTGGCGGAACAGTTTGTATCCACGATTGACGTATGATTGCATGATGCCCAGTTCTTCTTCGTTGAACGGGCGTGCCATGGTGTTGCCGAAAGTACTGTTGCGGTTGGTCTTCACCTCGTCGAACTTCACGCCCAGTTTCTGCGTGATGAGTCCGCTCATATCGGGTATTGCCGCGAAAATGCCGATGCTTCCGGTGAGCGTATTGGGCTGTGCCACAATCCATGATGCAGGTGCTGACATGTAGTAGGCACCCGAAGCGGCGTAGTCGCCCATTGATATTACGACGGGTTTCTTGGCTTTCAGCTTGCTCACTTGGTGCCATATCTGTTCCGAAGCGTATGCGTCGCCGCCTCCGGAGTTCACTCTTATCACTACGGCCTTGATGTCGTCGTCGTTCATCAGGCGTTCCAAATCCTTACATACTGTTGTCGCCACGATGTTGTTTCCGCCGCTTATTGTCGCTGTGGTGTTGTCCTGCACGATACTTCCGGAGGCGTAATACACGGCAATCTCGTCGCCGTCGCTGCTTTCTTCCTTCACGTTCTGCATGTCGCTGACGGAGAGTTGCGCAATGTCATCGTCGTCTTTCAACTTCAGCATCTTCTTTATCGTGCCTTTCACTTCATCGGAATAAATAAGTCCGTCAACGAGTTTGGCGCGTTTCAGGTTCTCCGTGTCGTCGAACATTATGCAGTGGTCGGCCCAACTGTTGAGTGAATCGACGCTTACACCACGGCTCTTCGACACTGCCTGACAGATGTTTTTCCATGTTCCTCCGATGAATGCGGACACCTGTTGGCGGTTGGCATCGCTCATTTTTTCTTCGGTATATACTTCGGTCGCGCTCTTGTACGAACCTACTTTCACTACTTGGAACTTCACTCCGAACTTGGCAAGCATGTCCTTATAGAACACCGGTTGTGAAGCGAGACCATGCCAGTCGAGCATTCCTTTGGGGTTTATATATACTTTGTCGGCTACCGAAGCTACATAGTAGGCTCCCTGCGTGTAGGTGTCGCCGTAGGTCACAATCCATTTGCCGCTTTTGCGGAAGTCGGCGAGCGTCTCGCGCAACTCTTGCAGAGTGGCGTATCCGCACGACAAAGCCCCTGCTTCGATGTAGATGCCCTTTATCTTGTCGTTGGTTTTCGCCTTCTTTATGGCATTTGTTATTTCGTTCAGCCCCATCTGGTTGATGTCGCCGCCGGTAAACCGTCCTATTATGTTGTCCTGTCCTTGGTCTGTTATCTCGCCGTTGAGCTGCAGAACCAGCACCGAATTGTCCTCAACCTGGGTCTTTGCCTGACCCGATGCCATGATGCCCACAATACTCATCATTCCGAATGCCACAATGATGGTGCTGAAAAGAATCATTCCCACAACCGTGGCAGCGATGTATTTCAGAAAATCTTTCATGTTTGTTTGATTTTGTTTCTGTTAATTTGATACGTTTTTCTTTGAGCGTTTGTGTGCGAACCGGCATTTTTCAGAGAATGTGCCGTGTTGCAATCGAGTCGTTCTCCGCATCATCATACAAAGATAAATGATTTATTCCTATTTTATACCTAATTTTGAAAATATTTTCAATTCACCCTTATCTTTTTTCTTTTCAGGCATGATAAATTTATTTTTTCATGTGTTCTAAGGCTTGTTTTTGTCGCATATTTATTTCATCATTTCACATATTATTTATAATTTTGCACGACTTTTAGTTTAGGAATATTTTTTTTTACTTTAAGAAACCGATTGAAACGGTGTGTGGAGAGTCCGCTTTCCCGTCGCTGTGCCATGAGGTTTTCGTTGGATATACAATACTTATAATTGCTGAAAATGGATAGCATTCAAAAAAACGATTACGAGAAATTGTTGAGACGAAAGCTTGATCTGCTTTTGAAAACCGGTCAGATGCTTGTTGAAAGTGCCGCCGACACCAACCGCATCCTGCGTAACATGAACCGTGTGGCAGCCTTTTTGGGACTCCCCGAAGAACATCTTCACATTTATGTACAGTTCAACATGCTCATGGTGAACCTCAGTGACGGCGAACATTCGTTCACCAAGTTCCAACGTTGCTCCAAGCATGGCATCAATATGACGACGATTTCGCTTGTCAGCCGTTTGTCATGGCGGGCGATTGAAGAGGACTACAGCATCGAAAAATATGCCGAGGAACTGGAGAATATACGCCAACGTCCGCGCAACTACACTCCGCTTCAGGTGGCGATAGGTACAGGTTTTGCCTGCGGCGGTTTCTGCATACAGTTCGGTTGCGACTGGACAGCATTCTTCTACGCTTCCTTTGCTGCAGCAATCGGTATGTATCTGCGCGGTTGGCTCCTGCGACGCGGCTTCAACAACTACATGGGCATTGCCGTGGCGGCTTTCGTGAGCACCGTTCTTGCATGGCTTACCACCTTCCTGCCGGTTTCGTGGACATCCACTCCGCTTCATCCTCTGCTTGCATGCGCCCTCTTCATCGTTCCGGGCGTGCCGCTTATAAACTTCGTTGATGATATGCTCGACAACTACATACAGGTGGGACTCACGCGGGCCATCAACACTTTCCTCATGATTGTGGCCATGTCGTTCGGTATAGCGTTCTTTCTTAAGATTTCGCATTTCGACCTTACGCAGTTCTATTCCATCCCGATGATTCCGCACAACTCCTACATCAGCTACGCTGTTGCGGCGGCTATCTCTGCCATGGGCTTCTCCATGATATTCAACATACCGCGTCGTCTGCTGTGGGTGGTGGCTCTTGGAGGCATCATCGCCGTTTGTACGCGTAACTTCGTAAACCTCGGTCCGTCGAACAACAACATAGGTCTCGATCTCGGACTTGCCATAGGCTCGCTTGTGGGAAGTGCTCTTGTCAGCCTGATAGCTGTGCGTGTGGTTCACATCGTGCACGCTCCCAACCATGTTATTTCCATTCCGAGCGTCATTCCTATGGTTCCCGGAGTGCTGATGTACCGTGCTCTTGTGGCGTTGATTGAGATGAACGGAGTGGTGGGCGAACTCACAAATGCCGTGAAGTTCGGCATGGGCTCCGCCATCACCATCATGTGTATTGCCCTTGGCGTGGCTATCCCCAACATCTTCGCACGCCAATGGATTGCCCCGCACCGCCGTGCACGCCTCAAAAAAGCCATTGCCGACCGTCGTGCACGCGGCAAGTTCGTCGATTTGTCAGAGTTTGACGCCAGATAATAATCTCGGAATATTCTAAGATTTCAGTTGTGTAATGCCTTTTGCATTGGCTTTGAACGAGCCGGTGCAAAAGGCATTTTCTTTTTGTCTTTATCAATGCCATAGGAAAATAAGGACACCACTCGAAAACTTTTTACGGAAAACATGTCGCTTTTCCACACTCTTTTCTACTTCAGCGCAAGCCCTTGTGCTGTAATGAGTAATGCTGCCGTTGGGGTAGGGCGCGCACGCTTTTCAGTGGCGTAATTGTCAGTCGTGCCATGACAAAAATGTCATTGCTGCGGTTTTGGCACGGTTTTGGCAGTGAAACTTGCTGAAAGCCCGTCACAATAGGGTTGTAAAACGAAATATTAATTTAAAAACATAGTTTATTATGAACATTAAACCATTAGCAGACAGAGTGCTGGTGCTTCCTGCACCGGCAGAAGAAAAAGTTGGTGGAATCATCATTCCTGACACAGCAAAAGAGAAACCGCAGCACGGTACTATCGTTGCTGCCGGCAATGGAACGAAAGATGAAGAAATGATTCTTAAAGAGGGTGATGAAATCCTCTATGGCAAATACTCAGGCACAGAACTTGAAATCGAGGGAACAAAGTACCTCATCATGCGTCAGAGCGATGTGCTCGCAGTAGTGCAGAAGTAATTCAACTTACAAAATTCAATTCTTAAAATTTTCAAATCATCATGGCTAAGGATATAAAATACAATATTGAAGCACGCGACCTCTTGAAGAACGGCGTGGACAAATTGGCTAACGCAGTAAAGGTGACACTCGGCCCGAAAGGCCGCAACGTTGTCATTGAGAAGAAATTCGGCGCACCGCAGATTACAAAGGACGGTGTGACAGTGGCAAAGGAAGTGGAGCTTGAGGACAAGTTCGAGAACACCGGCGCGCAACTCGTGAAGAGTGTGGCAAGCAAGACCGGCGATGACGCTGGCGACGGTACCACCACCGCTACCATCCTTACACAGGCTATCGTTACAGAAGGCTTGAAGAATGTCACCGCAGGTGCCAACCCAATGGATCTGAAGCGTGGTATCGACAAGGCTGTGGCAGCCGTTGTGGCTTACATCAAGGACAACGCCGAAGTCGTGGGCGACAACTATGACAAGATAGAGCAGGTGGCAACAGTGAGTGCCAACAACGACCCTGAAATAGGAAAGCTCCTTGCCGACGCAATGCGCAAGGTGTCGAAGGACGGTGTCATCACCATCGAGGAGAGCAAGAGCCGCGACACAAGCATCGGCGTTGCCGAGGGAATGCAGTTCGACCGTGGCTACCTCAGCGGCTATTTCGTTACTGATGCCGACAAGATGGAGTGTGTTATGGACAATCCTTACATCCTCATCTACGACAAGAAGATAAGCAACCTCAAGGATCTTCTTCCTATCCTCCAGCCCGCAGCAGAAAGCGGCCGCCCGATGTTCATCATCGCCGAGGATGTCGATTCAGAGGCCCTCACCACTCTTGTAGTAAACCGTTTGCGTGGCGGTCTCAAGATTTGCGCTGTCAAGGCTCCTGGTTTCGGCGACCGTCGCAAGGCTATGCTTGAAGACATCGCAACCCTTACCGGCGGCGTAGTCATCAGCGAAGAGAAGGGATTGACACTCGACAAGGCTACACTCGACCTTTGCGGTACCTGCGACAAGGCTACTGTGACAAAGGACAATACTACCATCGTTGGCGGAGCAGGCGACAAGCAGCTCATTGCCGACCGTGTGGCACAGATAAAGAACGAGATTGCCAACACCAAGAGCTCGTATGACAAAGAGAAGCTTCAGGAGCGTCTCGCCAAACTTGCAGGTGGCGTTGCAGTGCTTTATGTAGGTGCCAACAGCGAGGTGGAGATGAAAGAGAAGAAGGACCGTGTGGACGATGCTCTCTGCGCAACACGCGCTGCCATCGAGGAAGGCGTTGTTGTGGGTGGCGGTACCACCTACATCCGTGCCCAGAAGTCTCTCGAAGGTCTCAAGGGCGACAACGCCGACGAGCAGACAGGTATCAACATCGTGATGCGTGCCATTGAGGAACCGCTCCGCCAGATTGTGAAGAATGCCGGCGGTGAGGGTGCCGTAGTGGTACAGAAGGTGCGCGAAGGCGAGGGCGACTTCGGTTACAATGCCCGCAAGGATATCTTCGAAGACCTGCGTTCCGAAGGTGTCATCGACCCAGCCAAGGTTGAGCGTGTAGCTCTTGAGAACGCCGCTTCCATCGCAGGAATGTTCCTCACAACAGAGTGCATCATCTGCGACAAACCGGAAGAGAAGGGTCCTGCCATGCCGATGGGACAGTCCGGCATGGGTGGCATGATGTAATTCATGTCTGACCATACTCTTGTATAACGATAATAATTTGGAGTTGCGAAGTTCCAATTGATTTTAATTAAAACGGATTGTAAGGCCGACGGGTTCGGCTTTGCAATCCTTTTTTTTATGCCCTGCTTTTGCTTGCATTCCAAATTATTGCTGTTCGGTAAAAACTTTCAGCTTTCTCTGTCTTTTTGCCGTACAGCAATAAATCCTTAACTTCTTACTTTTGATTTCCAAGTTCAAATTCACTTAACCCATTAATCCCCAGTCCGTTACCCCCAATTCCTTTTACTTCTTTACTTTTTTACCTTTTTACTTTTAAAAACAAGGCTTCTTTACATTCAAAACAAGGCTTCTTTTGAGTGCAAACAAGGCTTGTTTATTCTCCAAACAAGGCTTGTTTTAAACCCGGTGATATTGCGGCTGAAAACCAGCGTGTTACGGCTTCGTTTTCATTTCTCTTTGTTTTTTCTCCCTAACCTCGATTTTTTTTTATAATTTCGCAGCATGAAAAGATTTCTGAACATAAAGATATTGCTTTTGCTTATTGTCATCTGCGTTGGCACCTACGCACTTACCTCATCGTGGAGCATCACCCTTGGTGTCGTGATTCTCATGGTCGTTGCCGACAGAGTGGTGGGCGCATGGGCTGACAGAAAGGACAGGCAGTATTTTGGCAAAAAGGAAGATTCTGACGAAACACTGACACCAGAGGAAAGAAAATGGAAAAGTTAGTTGAACTGTATGAATCGTGGCACGGCTCCAAGCCGGCAAGTATAGAACGCCTCAAAGGGGCGGGCAGCAACCGTGAGTACTACCGTCTGACAGCCGACGACGGCAGTACGGTGATAGGTGTGGTGGGAACAAGTCGCGACGAGGACCATGCCTTCATCTATCTGTCGCAGCATTTCACGCAGCGTCAGCTCCCCGTGCCGCAGGTTCTTGCGGCGAGCGACGACGAGCTGCGCTACATCCAGACCGACCTCGGCAACACTTCGCTCTTCGACGCCCTTGAAGGCGGACGCAAGGCTGGCGGACGATACACGCACAAGGAGAAGGAACTCCTTGTCGCCACCATACGCCAGCTGCCCAACATACAGATGCGTGGCGCACGGGGGCTCGACTGGAACAACTGCTATCCGCAGCCGGAATTCAATGAGGAGAGCGTGCTCTTCGACCTTAACTACTTTAAATACTGCTTCCTCAAACCTTCGGAACTCGACTTTCACGAGCTGAAGCTTGAGGCCAACTTCCGTCTTTTCGCCAAAGACCTCACCTCCGAGTCCACCGATTCGTTCCTCTATCGCGACTTCCAGGCACGCAATGTCATGCTCGACGCCGAGGGCAACCCGTCGTTCATCGATTTCCAGGGCGGCAGAAAGGGTCCGTTCTACTACGACCTTGCATCGTTCCTGTGGCAGGCATCGGCAAAATATCCGAACAAACTGCGCCGCGACCTCATCGCCGAATACTACAATTCGCTGAAAAACTATACCGAGGTGCCTTCCGTGCGTGAGTTCGTCGGTCGTCTGAGTCTGTTTGTGCTCTTCCGCACTCTGCAAGTGCTCGGAGCCTACGGGTTCCGTGGCTACTTCGAGCGCAAGAAGCATTTCCTCGAATCCATACCTCCGGCGATGGACAACCTGCGCGAACTGCTGAAGAATGCAGACAGTTTCCCTTACCCCTACATGATGGATATGCTGCGCCGCCTTGCCGATATGCCCAAATATGCGCACATCGAAGAGCCGGCATTGAGTCGTGCCGACGGCTACCGCACGACTTCCGACAATGTCTATGCGGCACATCCGCAGGACGGTCCGGCGACATTCTCGAAGTACGACGGCAATGGTCCGCTCGTCGTCCGTGTGTTCAGTTTCAGCTATCGCAAAGGCATTCCCACCGACGACTCGGGCAATGGAGGAGGCTATGTGTTCGACTGCCGCTCCACACACAATCCCGGACGCTACGAACCCTACAAGAAACTCACCGGACTCGACGAGCCCGTCATACGCTTCCTTGAGGACGACGGCGAGATAATAACGTTCCTCGAAAGCGTCTATAAACTCGCCGACGCTCATGTGAGCCGCTACATAGAGCGCGGCTTCACGAACCTGATGTTCTCGTTCGGATGCACGGGCGGACAGCACCGCAGCGTGTATTCGGCACAGCATCTTGCCGAACATCTGCACGAGAAGTTCGGAATAGAGGTGCACATCTGTCATCGCGAGCAAGGTATAGAGCAGACTTTGGAGGCAGACAGCTGACAAACGCTCGGTTTGGCAACAGTCGTCCAGACTGTTTTTGTCAGCAGAATGTCTGCCCGATCTGCCTGTCATCTTGATGACAGCAGACAATCTTGGAGATTCATTATCCCAAATCGGTCATTAGACCGAAACAGGCGTGTTATAAGAAAAGTTGTCTTTCTTTTCCACCCTTCTTCGCCTTTGTTTCGTCATCTTGCCGCCGACCGCGTTTCGCCATAGCCAGCTATGGCTTCAACCCGGACGTTGCTGGCTGCTCGAAACAAAGACAAAGCAGAGTAGGAATCTGATGACCGATTTGGGATTATCGAAAAAACAAGCGGCAGCGCCGAGTGCATAACGGCCTGGTTGCTCTGTCTTTTCGGGCAGGACATTCGCCCTTCATAGTTCTCTTCTTTTTTAGTTTTTATTCAGACATCCCCCCACTTTTTGAATTAATTATCTAATATTTCTTTCGTTTAAGGAATATTAACGTAAAAGTGTGACGCAATTTAAAAAAATACAAAACCTTTGCGGCCGACTATTGGATTAGAATACCAAATCTATTAATATTTGCATAAGACCAAAAACTTTGCCCGGCCAGTCGCAACTGGCATTAGAGCATGAACCTGAAACCTGATACGGAATTAAGAAAATATCATTAATGCCGTTTTAAAGAATGTAATTGACATAACAGTAAAAACAATTACAAATCTTTTTTGCGAATATATTCAATGGTGTCGGTTGTGGCATTGTCGTGAAGACATGCCGTTGCCGCAGCAGGATGTGTGCATATATGCGGATTAGAGGGGGTATGAGGCGTGCCGAAACTGAAGTTATCGGAAGTTAGGCTTCGCCGGAAGTTAAAGGAAGATAACGGAC